>OIXA01000465.1_pt1 | contig 58977 bp, 47 predicted proteins | sample 1587721 | NCBI WGS metagenome assembly OIXA01 (sample SAMEA3888900, study PRJEB22519) | human gut metagenome | biome: human gut; feature: human-associated habitat; material: faeces | place: Denmark | collected 2013
CACGTTGATATACTTGCCTTCGAACACATGCGGATTGCGGATGTTGGCATTGGCATTGGCAGAACGTCTGCACTCAAGGAACGAGAAATGATCGTCATAGTCGCGACGCAACAAGCCCTTGTAAACCTTACCAATCTTTGCGATGCGGTCGAAGCACAGGTAGGTTTTGATGTCCGAGCAGAGTTCCGTGTTGCGGAACCATCCGCTATTGCCTTCGGCAGCCGCTTTCCCTTCAGCGTCAGCATCTTCGGCAGCCGCTTTCCTTTCAGCGTCAGCATACTTATGCGATGCGACGCTTTGGCGGATGGCCTTGGCAAGGGGTGATTTACTTGAGAACATCTCTGCGAGAATGTCTCCGATGAGGCGAGGTTCATCAGTCTTCTTTGAACCAGCCTGAAAGTTGGAATTAAATACCTTTGTCATTTTTTTTATTGTATTTAATTTGCCATCTTGCACTCATATAGATAAAGACAGGCGTTATTAACCTACATGCAACCGGAGCCGTGCTCAGTTTTTGACTGCTGACATCTGTATATAAAAAATGCAGCAGAAACTCCGGTGTCGAAATTTCTGCTGCAAAGGTAATATAGCTTGTTCGTGCAAACTATACTGAATAAATGTAGTATAAAATGAGTATAAAAATCACTCGAACAGTTCGTCAATACAAGCTCTCCATTTCTGTTTTCCCTTGGCTTCATGCACCTGACGAAGCAACGAGTAGAGATTTTTCACGCCAAAAAGCTCTTCCAGTTCGTTCTTTGGAAACTCTGTTCCCGTGTTTCCGTTGACGGAATACTTGTAGTCGTACACTCTTCCGCAAAAGTAAGCCAATTGTGATAGATGTGCTTTTCCGCCAATTCCCTGCCACGTCAGCTTGTTGCCTTCATTGGCAATCCATCCTTTTGAAACAGCTTTTTCAAAATAAGACCACGCTCTTTTCGTGTCAAGAGAGCCTGACAAAGGGAGACCGGTTTCTGATTGTGGCTCGCTGGTATATTCACCTTCTTCACTATAAAGATTCCATACTTCTTCCTTTAATCTATTCACTTCCTTTTCTTCTTCCAATAATTCATAGTAATTAGTTTTATTATTAATTGACAAGTCGTTAATGTCAGAATTCAATAAGGCAATTTGTTTAAGCAAATCCCTTATATGGTCTTTTTTGAGTTTTCTTTCCTTAGAAAAGCAATCCTTGTATTTTTCCGGATCTTCCTTGCTTTTCAACATACCATCAGAGTCAATTGTACATGGAAGATTGGTATCTTGGTTATCGTCTAAAGATACAAGGACAAACTGCCTTCCAAAGAAATCCGTAGCAACCCCGTCTATATTGAAACTTGAGGAATAATCCAAAGAAAACATACGGTAAAGAATCTTTTCTGTTTCATTTTCTTCAAAATCAGTACCTTCAGAATTATTCTCTCTTAACCTGTCTAAAGCCTCGAATAGTTCTTTTCTATTTTTAAAGGGGGCACAACAGTAGTCCATGTGTTTATTTCTTAAATCTTCCATTTTTTTTGATTTTTAAATTGTTGAGTAGCTGATAATTAGCTACTGTCTTGTTGGGTAGCTGATTTTCAGCTACTTTCTTAGGTTTAAGGCATATTGACCTCATTATTCCATGAAACATAGGCTTGAAATCATGGAATTTGGTCATTTACTATACCTATGCCATCAATCCACGATTCTATATGTCAATCAGACTCCGTCAATTATTAGCACCACAGACTCTCGTGTAATTGATGTTGAGCAATCACAAAGTTAGCACTTTTTTTTTGTTTGTCCATAACATTGAACAAAAAAAATGGAAAAAATTTCCGCCTTAAAGATTGTTAATAGGAGTTGGAGGCGGGTGGAGAAAGACAAAAATATTGAATCCTTAAAAGAAACCTTCTGCAATAATCGTTTTTCTCATAAAGTTTTGATATATTTGCATGAATAAATAAAAACTCGTATGAACGAACAGATAAAAAATACAATAAACGCATTTGTCAAGACTTTGCGTGAGATGTTTATGATTGACGATGCTGCCGAACTCGACTTCGGCATTTATCGTATCATGGCGCATAAGAAGGCAGAGATAGAGACGTTCTTCGGGCTCAATGACGAGTCGGAAGAGAATGCGTTGTGTCGCAAAATAGAAGCCTTGCTTGCCGAGCAACAAGATGGCAGCGTGAATGTGGCAGAGATAAGGAAGCGGATGCAAGACCGCATACGCATGTATCAGGAGGATGGCGAGACGATGGAACAGATCAACAAGAAAAAGTCCATCATCGAGCTACGTCAGCAACTGGAGGAGACAGGCGACCCTACGGTAATGCTGCCACACATACTTACTGCTCTCAACGATTTCTTCAGCCGCTACTACGACAAGGGCGATTTCATCTCGCAGCGTCGCTATGTGAATGGTGGCGATGCCACATATCTTGTGCCTTACAAAGGGGAAGAGGTGAAGCTGCATTGGGCAAATGCCGACCAATACTACATAAAGACATCGGAGGCTTTCAAGAACTACCGCTTCAAGCTGAAGAACGGCAAGGAGGTGGAGTTCACGCTGAAGAATGCTGTTCAGCTGAAGAACAACGAGAAGGAGCAGAAAGACTGGGCACGCAGGTTCAAGTTGTGGGATGGTGTGACGGAGCCTGGCGAGGAGCCTGCGCCCGACTTCGTCCCCGTACAGATGGAGGAGGACGGCGTGCTGCACATCTACTTCACCTACGAACTGATGAAGAAGAAAGGCAACGAGCAGAATACACTCAACAAAGCTATCTACGCTACACTTGCCGACATTATCCTGGCTAAGCATAAGGACGACTATCTCGACCTTATCACCAACACGGCTGGCAAGGACACGGAGGAACTGCGTCGCCACATCAACCGATATACTACCAAGAACTCAAGCGACTATTTCATACACAAGAATCTTGGCGATTTCCTTCGCCGTGAGCTCGACTTCTATCTGAAGAACGAGATAATGCACGTGTCTGACCTCGACTACAACAACCTCCGCCGCACGCTTGCCGAGGCGAAGACCATCAAGGCCGTGGGCGAAGAGATTATACAGATGCTTGCCGCTCTTGAAGACTTCCAGAAGAAGCTGTGGCTGAAGAAGAAGTTTGTGGTGCAGAGCGACTACTGCATCACGCTCGACCGTGTGCCCGAATCGCTCTATGAAGAAATATGCGCCAACGAGGAGCAGCATGAGGAATGGAAGCGTCTGTTTGACATAGAGTCGATAAAGGCTACGGAAGGCGATATGTTTTCTTCTGGCAAGCAAGGCTATACAGGGGAGCTTTCTGTGCAGTTCTTGAAGGAGAATCCGCACCTTGTGCTTGATACGGCTTTCTTCAACAACGATTTCAAACATAGGCTATTGGAAAGCATGGAGAATATTGATGCGCAATGTGACGGACTGCTTGTGAACTCGGAGAATTTCCAGGCGCTGGAACTGTTGCAGGAAAAGTATCAAGAGCAGGTAAAGTGTGTGTATATTGACCCTCCGTATAATACGGGTGGTGGCGACTTTCTTTATAAGGATGCCTACCAAGAAAGCAGTTGGCTTTCTTGCATTAACGACCGTCTTGATTTGAGCAAGCGCTATTTCAAAGAAGGTGGCAGCATAGCCGTAAGTATTGACATTAAAGAGCTTGACAAGCTTATTGGACTCATGGATATGCAGCTTGGCGACGAGAACCGCAAAGCCAACATTACCGTTCGACGAGCATCAATAACTGGTGCAAAAGTTATCAACCCTGGACTCGTTAACATTAGCGAGAATGTTGTCATGTACTCTAACGGACAAGGAAAATGGCAACCGCAAGATGCTTATAGAGAAAAGGGATATGATGATAGGTATAATCGTATGATTCCAAATATTAATGAGGACATGTCTAAGTGGACATTCTCTACGGTATTGGAAGAATTTGCAAAATCTAAGGGAATTGCAAAATCAAAGTTGAAGATAACTTTAGGTGATACATACGAAGATGAGCTATTGAAGTTTGTCATTGATAATGCGGGGGCAATATTCCAATCTGCATCATTAGATTTAGAAAGTATAGGAAATGAAGCTGTAGAATTATATAAAAAGTCTAAAAATGATCCTAATACGATTTATCATGGTCATAGAGAAGGAGATTTGAACGATTATTATTTAATCGGAGGCAAGTTATTGCTATTCTACAAAGACCGCCTACGCAGAATAGGTGATAAGATAGTTCCTGTTGAAAAGGTTTCGGATATTTGGGACGATGTATTGCCTAATGATATTCATAATGAAGGTGGAGTTGTCCTGAAGAAGGGAAAGAAACCCGAAAAGCTGATTGATCGTATTCTTGACTCTACAACCAAAGAAGGAGAACTTGTGATGGATTATTTTGCCGGCTCCGCTACATCAGGAGCTGTATGTTTGAAATCTCATCGAAAATTTATTAATGTAGAGGCTAACGAATATTTCGACAGCATTCCGTTGCGCCGAATAAAGAACACTCTGTTTGGTGACAAGTCGGGCGTGACAGATACCCACATGTGGAAAGGTGGTGGTGTGGTCAAGTACATCCGTCTTGAGCAATACGAGGACACGCTCAACAACCTCTACCGCACGCCAATGGAAGGCGCATGGTATGAGGAGAAGCTTGGTGCCGACACCATCGGCTACGTGATGGACATGCAGTCGCAGCAAAACTGGATGCATACCGACTGGATGGCAAATCCGTTCGGCGTGAAGATGCAGATAACCCATGGAAACGAGAAAACGGAGCAGACAATCGACGTGGTTGAAACCTTCAACTACCTGTTGGGTCTGAACGTGGAAAAGATGCTATGGCCCGCAGAAGGTATGCAGGTTGTCATGGGCACCACGCGCAGAGGCAAGCGCACCATGATAATATGGCGCAATACTGCACATGTGACCGACGAAGAGGTTAAGACCTTCCTCAGCTCCGTCGACTGCAAACCATTCAAGCAGATATATATCAACGGCGAAACAACCCTCGGAACAATTCTCGACGGTAAGTTGAGACAGACAGAGACGGAATTTGAATATCGCATGTTTCCTAACGAATAAGCATAACTGAAAAAATGGCAAAGAAATCGACATCAACCATTGGGGTGAAGGCAGAGCTGAAAAACTCGCTGTTGCTCAACCACTTTATGCTAAAACTGCTTGGAGTGAGACAGCTCGACAAGCTGACGCAGATGCTTGGTGGCTCTGACAGCGAAGGCTACAACGAGGACGGAGGCACGAAATTCTGCACCTTACTATCCAATCTGATAGACGATGGCTCGGGTATCACGCTCGACGAGTTGCAGGAGTATGACCGCAACATCGTGCGCCACACGGAGGAGATAAACCAAGGACGCACAGACAAGGTGCGCTGGAAGCATTTTCAATATATAGAACTGCTGATGATGGAGGCTTACCTCGACCGATACTTCCACGATGCCGACGCGCTGGCAGAGGCTATTACTCGATACTGTAATACCGTGTTCTGCCAGATGCCCGAGGGCAACTATACACAACCGTTCAAAGGAAAGAAGGTGACAGCCGACGAGCTGCGCAAGGTGGCTGTGTGGTGTGCCACCGGTTCGGGAAAGACGCTTATGATGCACGTCAACCTCAAGCAGGTGCTTCACTATGCACAGAAATACCATCGCAAGGGGTTTGACAATATGCTGCTCGTAACGCCTAAGGAGGGCCTCTCGCGCCAACACATCGAGGAATTGAAGCTTAGCGGATTCTCAGCATTGGCTTTCAACAAGAGCAATGCGGCATGGACAACGCAAGATTGTGTGCAGGTGATAGAGGTGACGAAACTGAAGGACGAGAATGGTCCGACAACAGTAGATGTGGCTGCATTTGAGGAGAACAACATCGTGCTGGTGGACGAGGCGCACAACGCCCAGGGTGGTGATACACAGAAACCCTATCGCGACCAATTGTCGCGACGCGGATTCTGTATAGAATATTCAGCCACTCTCGGGCAGGCCGTAGACAACGCTAATGGCACGGACAACAAACTGCTGCGTGAGTATGGCGTGAGCACCATCTTCGACTATAGCTACCGTCACTTCTATCATGAAGGCTACGGCAAGGAGTTTGACACATGCAACATCGACGTGGAGCCAGACGACCCAAATATGTTCATCTACGAGGTGGGCGGACTGATGGGCTTCTATGAGCAACAACTGCTTTACGCCGAAAACAAAGAAGCCGTAGCCCCGTTGCAGATAGCACGTCCGTTGGCTATATTCATAGGCCATACCGTTTCGGCAAGCGACACGTCGCAGGAGGTTAAGGCTCTGATGAGTGATGTGGTGCGTGTGGTAGAGATGTTGGCTAAGGTTATGTACAACAAGGGTGGCGAGACCGTGAGAGCTATCGAGGCGCTCCTTAAAGAAGGTTGTGCAAATGCTAAGGGTAGAGATGTGTTTGAGAACTACTTTGCCTACCTGAAAGACAGAGAACTCACGGCTCAAATGATTTACGACGGCATGATGCAGTTGCTCTTCAACGGTTATACTGCCGGCAGCAGTCTCGTGCTCGACAATATGCGTGGTGTGGATGGCGAGATAGCCCTCTATACCGCTCACAACGAGCATCGGCCGTTTGGTGTGATAAACGTTGGCAAGCCGGCTGATGTTGTGAAGGCATGTCAGGGCTTCGCAGAAATTCGTGCCACCGACTACACAGGAGGCGTGTCGCAATTTGATACTGTGAATGATGAGACATCTACGGTCAACTTGCTGATAGGCGCAAAGAAGTTTACCGAGGGTTGGTCTTCTTGGCGTGTGTCGACGATGTGCCTTATGAATGTGGGCAAGAGCAAAGGTTCGGAGATTATACAGCTATTTGGACGTGGTGTGCGTCTGAAGGGTGTCGACTTCTGCTTGAAGCGCACCAACGCCTTGCAGCCAGAGCAGCTGCCCGAAGGATTGCCTGAGCATGTGGAGGTGTTGGAGACCTTGCGTATATTCGGCATGGACTCAAAGTATGTGTCAAAGTTTGAAGACGAGATAAAGAAGGAGGAGATAAAGCCAGAGACGATAACCATCAAGATAAAGCCGACGTTTGCAGATATAGAGACAAAAAACCTCATTCATCTGCGGGAGCCGGAAGATGTGACAAAGAAATTCTTTGAAGAGTTTCCTCGTATTGACCTTGAGTATAACAACGATTATCAGTTTTCGCTTATTCTCGACAAATATCCGAATGTATATCACAATTCGAGCAAGGCTATTGATGACGATGAGGAGGATGAACATAGCTCGATAAAGAAGAATAGCGTAAAATTCAAGAACGACACCAATAGCTATCGTGAGATAAAATTGATAAACAAACGGCGCCTTTGGCTGGAACTACGCGAATATAAGTTGCAGGAGAAGTTCTACAACATTTATATTAGCTTTGAGGCTATGGACGACCTGCTTTGGAAGAACGATGCGTGGTACACGCTCTATGCTTCTGAAGAATACCTGCGTGCAGGCAGTTTGCAGGAGCGTGTGGAGCGTTGGCACGACATGGCGTTGTCGCTATTGAAGATGTACCTGAAGGCTTTCTTCACGTTGCACAAAAAACAATGGCTGAGCAAAAATACAAAGGTTGACAAGCTGAATGAATCGGACGTGATGCAGGACAAGGAATATCGTCTTGAGGTGCTTCCTGAGCAGAAAACCGAATTGCTTTGCCAACAGTTGGATAAACTGAAGAGAAAACTTGAGGACGATGCGGCAGGGAATGGAGAGGTGATAATTTTGCCGCCTAAATTCAAGGCTGTATTGTTTGACAGGCATCTGTATCAGCCACTATTGTCATATCCGCTGAAGAAAGGCGAGAAGCAGGAGATTCCGGTTTCGCCAGTAGCTCTAAATGAGAGCGAGACAGAATTCCTGAACGCTATTATGAGGTATTGCAATAAGCAACCGCAAGAGCTGCAAGGATACGAGATGTATTTGTTGCGCAACAAGAGCAAGCAAGGTACGGGCTTCTTCATGAATGCGGGTTTCTATCCCGATTTCATCATGTGGATAGTAAAAGGCAAACAGCAATGGATAAGCTTCATTGAGCCTCATGGCATGTTGCATGAAAAGGGCGACGTGTTGAGTTGCGACAAGGTGAAGCTTGCGCACACTATCAACGATATTGAGGATGTGAAGAAGCACAAGAATCTGACGCTTAACAGCTACATCATAACGCCTACACCCATTAAGCGCATATGGCCTTCGATAGCCCCAAAGGATGATCAGGAAGAGGCTTTGCGCATATTGCACGAACATCACTTATATGCTTCGGAGGAGGGCATAGACAATGTTGTTATGAGTATAGTGGGGGATGTTGTCGGGAAGAAATGAGTATATGTTATCTTAGACATTATTTTTACCCAAATTGGTTATTGGAAAAAATGATTTGAAGGTTTTTCTAATGACCAGTTTGGGTTAAAAAGAAAAAAACAGAGCAGGAGGAAACTAAGATTGTGGTTTCTGCCTGCTCTGTTTTATTTATTATTTATTATTTGTTTCCTTACCCCTTATCTTCCGATCGCTTCCTCAAGGGCGATGGCGAGCTGGTCAGGGCAGCTTGTGCCTTTCGAGCCACACTCAATGCCCTTGAGACGGGCAATCACGTCTTCTGCCTTCTGGCCTTTGATCAATGAGCTGATGCCTTGCAGGTTGCCGTGGCAGCCGCCGGCAAAAGCAACGTTGCCGATGGTGTTGTCGTCGTTAAGCTCTATGTCTATCAGGCGGCTGCATGTGCCTTTGGTGGTGTAGGTGAAATGTTTCATAATGTTGTGTGTATAAAAAATGGGTTCAACGGACAAAGGCCCGCCATGACATGAACGCTTGCCAAAGAAAAAGAACTTCGGCATGTGTCATGATATGGAGGGCCTTTCGTGTTATAGATGTTGTCTTGTTGCCTGTTTGTGAACGAGCCTTACTCGGCCTCTTCCACGGGCTTCATGTTGGTGTAGACGTTCTGCACGTCGTCAAATTCTTCAAGACGCTCTACCATCTTGTCGATGGTGGCACGCTCGTCGCCGCTCAGGTCCTTCAGGTCGTTGGGCACATAGGTGAACTCGCCGCCGATGTCCTCGAAGCCTTGCTCCTCAAGGAACTTCTGTATCTGTGCATACTGTTTCACGTCGTCGCCGTAGATGGTGATGGTGCCTTCCTCGTCGTCGATGTCATACTCGTCCTCAACGCTGAAGTCGATAAGCTCCAGGATAAGGTCGTCCATGTCGACGCCGTCTTTCTTCTTGAAGGTGAACACACACTTGTGGTCGAAGAGGTAAGACAGAGAGCCTGTTGTGCCCAGGGTGCCGCTAAACTTGTTGAACACCGAGCGCACGTCGCCCACGGTGCGGGTGGTGTTGTCGGTGAGGGTGTCGACGAAGATGGCGATGCCGTGGGGGCCGTAGCCCTCGTATGTCACTTCCTTATATTCGCTCTGGTCCTTGCCCATGGCGTTCTTGATGGCACGCTCGATGTTGTCTTTCGGCATGTTCTCGCGCTTGCATGTGGCTATTACTGAACGCAGAGAGGGGTTGTTCTCAGGCTCTGGACCACCTGCCTTCACGGCGATGGCGATCTGTTTTCCTAAACGAGTGAAAGTTTTGGCCATGTGTCCCCAACGTTTCAGCTTGGTGGCCTTACGATACTCAAATGCTCTTCCCATAATGGTTCTTTGTTTTTTTTATTTTTTTTGTTTTTGTTGTGTTTTTTGTTTCTGTCGTCTTGTTATGCTTTCACATAAAAGCCCTTTATCTCAGCTCTGCTCCGAGCTGCTTCTTGAGGTTTGCGATGAGCTTGGTCATCATGGCGTCGATCTGCTTGTCGTTGAGGGTCTTGGTCTCGTCTTGCAGAATGAAGTTGACGGCGTAGCTCTTCTTGCCCTCGGGCAGGTTCTTGCCTTCGTACACGTCGAAGAGCTCCACGTTCTTCAGGAGCTTCTTCTCTGTTTGCTTAGCAATGGTGGCGATGGCCTCAAACTCTACGCTCTTGTCGACGAGCAGGGCGAGGTCGCGGCTCACGGCAGGATATTTGCTTATCTCGTGGAACAGCACCTCTTTGCCGCGCACGGCTTTGGTCACGGCGTTCCAATGGATGTCGGCGTAGAACACGTCGATGGCGATGTCGGCCTGCTTGAGCAGCTGCTTGCTCACGATGCCCATTTCTGCCATTACCTTTCCGCCGCGGTTCTTGACGGTTATGCCTTTGCTGAAGATGTTGTTGTCGCTATGTTCCGACACGATGGTGCCGGGCACGACGCCGAGGCGTGCAAAGATGTTCTCTACATGGGCCTTGAGCTGGTAGAACGATGACTGCTCGTCGGGGTGTGCCCATGAGCCTTCGGTGCTCTTGCCGCAGATCCACAAGCCGAGGTGAAGCTCTTCGGTGTAGGCCTTGATGGGGTCTTCGTCGTTCTTCTTCTCGGGAGAGAAGTGGTAGCAGTTGCCAAACTCGAAGAAGCGTATGTTGGCGTTCTTGCGGTTCACGTTGCGGCAGATGCTCTCCAGTCCGCCGAAGAGGAGGGTCTGGCGCATCACGCCCAGGTCGGAGCTCAGCGGGTTCATGAGCTTCACGGTGTTCTCCTCGGCATATTTGTTGAGGCCCTGCTGATAGTAGGATGTCTTGGTGAGCGAGTTGTTCATGATCTCGCTGAAGCCGCATCCGACGAGCTGCTCGCCGATGATGTTCTGAAGATGATATTTGTGGTCTTCGTCGCCAAGGATGGTGAGTGAACTCTTGAGCTGTGAAGGGATCTCCACGTTGTTGTAGCCGTAGATGCGTAGAATGTCTTCTACTACGTCGCAGGGGCGCTGCACGTCTACACGATAGGCGGGAACCGTGAGCTTGAGGCCGTTCTCGTCTTCATGCTCTATCTTCATGTCGAGGCTGGTCACGATGCTCTTGATGGTGTCGTGGCCGATGTGCTTGCCTATGAGGGTGTCGACATAGCTGTAGGAAAGGTCAACGTCGAAAGAGGGCAGGGGGGCTGGATAGACGTCCTTGATCTGCATGCTCACCTTTCCGCCTGCAAGCTCTTTGCACAGGATGGCGGCCTGCTTCAGGGCGTAGATGGTGCCGTTGGGGTCGATGCCGCGCTCGAAGCGGTAGCTTGCGTCGGTGCTCAGGCCGTGGCGGCGTGCGCTCTTGCGGATCCAGGTGGGGTGGAAATAGGCGCTCTCAAGCACAACGTTCTTTGTGGTGTCGTAGGTGCCGCTACCCTTGCCTCCGAAGATGCCTGCTATGCACATGGGGTCTTCGGCGTTGCAGATGCTAAGGTCGTGCTCGCCAAGGGTGTGCTCCTCGCCGTCGAGGGTCACAAACTTGGTGCCTTCGGGCTGTGTGCGGACCACGATCTTGTGGCCTTTCACCATGTCGGCGTCGAAGCAATGCATGGGCTGGCCGTAGGCCATCATTATGTAGTTGGTGATGTCAACAATGTTGTTGATGGAGCGCAGACCGATGATGTTGAGCTTGTTCTGCAGCCACTCGGGGCTTTCCTTCACCTCGCAGCCTGTAATGCTCAGGCAGGCGTAGCGCTTGCAGGCGTCTGTGTTCTCTATCTCCACGTCAATGGGCAGCTCCTCGTTGTCAACGGCAAAGGCTGAGCAGTCGGGGCGGTGAAGGCTTGTCTTGTGGCCGTTCTGCACGAGCCATGCGTAGAGGTCGCGTGCCACACCCCAATGGCTGAGAGCGTCGGCGCGGTTGGCCGTGATGTCGATCTCAATGACCCAGTCGCTCTCCAGGTGGTAATAGTCGGCTGCGGGCTGTCCCACGGGGGCGTCGTCGGGGAGCACAATGATGCCGTCGTGGCTGGTGCCCACGCCAATCTCGTCTTCGGCGCAGATCATGCCGAAGCTCTCGACGCCGCGCAGTTTCGATTTCTTGATGACAAACTCCTTGTCGCCGTCATAGAGCACGCAGCCCAGGTCGGCCACAATGACCTTCTGTCCTGCTGCCACGTTGGGTGCTCCACAGACGATCTGCTGGGGTTCGCCCTTGCCAAGGTCTACTGTTGTGACGTGCAAGTGGTCGCTGTTGGGATGCATCTCACAGGTAAGCACCTTGCCTACATACAATCCCTTCAGACCGCCTTTCACGGTCTGTACTTCTTCCAATGCGTCTACTTCGAGACCGCATGAGGTCAGCGCATCGGCTGTCTGCTGCGGCGTGAGGTCGAAATCGACGTATTCTTTAAGCCATTTATAAGAAATGTTCATTATATAATGATTTTTATTGTTCCCGTTTTTTGACGGCGATTGACATAATCGGCCGTAAGCACTTTAAATGCGCCGCAAAGTTAATAAAAATCATCCATTTAAGCAAAAAAATAGTTGCTTAATTGGATATGTTTCGGCGATTGCGTTTGCTGTGAATGTAACAATTTGAGAGAAAAGGAACAGAAAAGGAACAGAAAAGGGTCTTTTCGCTTGTAAATGTCGACGGTTAAGCCTAACTTTGCAGCTGTTACAAAGACAAAGAGAACAGAAATTATGAAGAAAAATGCAATTTTAGATATTAAGCGTGACCCCATGGGTGCTGCCATTCTCGACTGTCAGCGCACGGGCAAGGCCTCGTCGCTGCGCGTGATGTCGTCGATGTTTGAAGACGACGAGATGCCTGTGGCTCACCTCTTTCGCTCTTTTGACCAGATGCCACGTCTGGAGCAGAAGGCTCTTGAGACGGCGCGTGGACGGGTGCTCGACATCGGGGCGGGGGCTGGATGCCATGCGCTGGCTCTGCAAGAACGTGGTGTCGAGGTCAAGGCCATCGACATCTCGCCGCTCAGCTGCCAGGCCATGAGGGAGCGCGGCATAAAGGAGGTGGAGTGTGTGAACCTGTTTGACCCGCAGCTGCAAGGACGCTATGACACGTTGCTGCTGCTCATGAACGGGACGGGCGTGGCGGGGAAGCTGGAACGTCTGCCGGCGCTGCTGAACCGTTTGAAGGAGCTGCTTGCTGACGGTGGACAGATTCTTGTCGACTCGTCTGACCTGAGATACGTCTATGAGAACGAGGACGGCTCTTTGGATATTGACCTTGACGCGCCTTATTATGGCGAGGTCGACTATCAGATGCAATATAAGAACATCGTGGGCGAGCCGTTCGACTGGCTTTATACAGACCCTGTGTTGCTTGCCTCTACGGGTAAGCAATGTGGGTTGAGATGTGAGATCTTGGAGGAGGGTGAACATTATGACTATCTTGCAAGGCTGACACGCTAAACCTTTCTGTGCGAGGCTTGTTTCTTCACCTTGGTTGACAGAAAGAAGGCTTGTGAAAAACAAAGCAGCCTTTAAAGGGGTGGTTTATAAAAAAAAGGCATGTAAAGAGGAGGTCTTATAAACAAAAAAAGAGGTTGGTGCAGGATGCTACCAACCTCATGCGCGATTTCGTAAAAAAAACTTCGAAATCTAAAAACTGCCTCAAAGATACGCGTATTTGCTGACACTTGCAAATTTTTTAAGGGTTAATTTCTGTTTTTAACATTTTGCCCGCCTTTCCCGCTCTCTTTTCTTCTTTTCAGAATGTCAAAAGACCGTAACACCTTTTTTATGAAATTTAAATGATTATACGCTTGCTTTTCTCGTTTATAATGTATAACTTTGCAAAAGGAATCTAAATTAATCACTTAAATAAAAATTTATTGCTTATGAACAAAATTTTACGTTTTTCGATGATGGCTGTGTTGGCGCTCGTTGCCAATATCGGCTTCGCACAGACCACAATCTTGTGGCAAGAGGACTTTAGCTCGTATAAGGCTAATGACGTTCCTAATGGCGGCACTTACAACTATGCTTGCGAAGGCTCTGGAACAAAGGTGTATGCACAAAATCTTGCTGGCGGCGATACTCCTGAGCTTCTTGTCAGTAAACAAGGAGGCTCTTTTTCTGCTACTGTTGCTCTCAATGGCGTTTCAGGACAATTGACATTGACATACAAGGCAAATAAGGACTTTATTAAAGCTACTGTGGAAAATGCCACAGCAGGAGACCTCGTTAAAACAGGAAACGATGTTTCTCTTCCCATCACAGTTGCTGCTGGAACAGCAAGCATAACCATTAAGTTTGATAATACAAGTACTGGCAAAGGTCAAAATGGACGTCTTGACAACATCAAGCTGTTCCAGGGTGTAGGAAAGAAGGCTCCTGGCCTGTCATGGGGTACTGCTTCAAGAACTGTGACAATTGGTGCAGAGGACAACGAGTTCCCCACATTGACCAATACTTACAATCTTGCTGTCAAGTATTCTTCTGACGATCCCAATGTTGCTGCCATTGACGCAACTACAGGTGAGATCACTCTCGTAATGGCCGGCAAGGCCAATATCACAGCCGAGTTTGAGGGTAACGACGAGTATGAGGCTGCAAAGGTGTCTTACGAGCTTACAGTTAAGGCTGCTTCTACTGTAAACATCAAGAACACTCCCGAGACTGCTTACACCGTGGCTAAGGCTCTTGAGCTGATTAATGCAGGCGAAGGTCTTGACGCTAAGGTGTATGTGAAGGGTCAGATCACAAACATCCAGGAGGTTAGTGCATCGTTTGGTAACGCCACTTATGACATCTCTGATGATGCTACAGCAGCAAATAAGCTCACCGTATTCCGTGGCTATTTCTATGACAATAAGCATTTTACAAGCAATGATCAGATCAAGGTTGGCAACGTTGTTGTGGTTTATGGAAAGCTTGTAAACTATAACAACAATACTCCTCAGGTTACTAACAGCTCAATTTACTCTCTCAACGGCGTAGTTTCTGGTGTTGACAACATTACCGTTGACAAGAACGTTGACGCTCCTGCTTACAACGTTGCCGGACAGCGCGTGAACGATGCTTACAAGGGCATTGTTGTGAAGAACGGCAAGAAGTATCTGAACAAGTAATTGTGACGGAAAAGCTGTTCTGACAGAACGACAATTTTGAAATTTATATAAAAGGGTTGGTTGCCTGTGCTGATAGCGCGTGCAGCCAACCCTTTTAAAATTTGTCACCCCCCCCTCTCTTATCTTCCGCCGTTCTCGCTTATTATGCCGTGTCTGAAAGCGTAGAGCAGACGTTGCAGCTCCACGATCTGGCGTTTCAGTTCAGAGCCTATGTCGGTGTCGGCAACGAGCATGCGCCTGTGTGACATCTCAATGATGTAAGTGGTGCTGCGGATGTCGAGACCTTTCTGTATGGCGTCAGCAGCACTTGTGAACGGCTCGTGCTGAACAAGCTGGAAGCCGCGGCTGTGATAGACAAGGGTGTAGCCGGCAATGCCCGTCTCCTTGTGGTAGGCCGACGAGAAGCCGCCGTCGATCACCATGAGCTTGCCGTTGGCCTTTATCGGGTTCTCGCCGTTTGACACATGAACAGGCACATGGCCGTTGATGATGTGGCGGTTGGGACCTGTCACGCCGAAGGCATCGAGAATGGAGTCGACAATCGACTCGTTGTCGCGCAGCTTGAAGTAGTTGCCTTTATGCTCCTTGTGTGTGGCCTTGTCTTCTATGAAATAGCGTTCGAAGGTCGCCATCTTCGACTTGTCAAACAGCGGGCTGTCGGGGCCGCACCACAGGTAAAGAAAATAGTCGGTGGCATATTGTCGCTCCTCTGCCTCCGTATCGTCCTGGAAGGCGGCGCGTATGAGCATGCCGATGTTGTAGAGCAGGTTGCGGCCTTTGTAGCTCTTGCCTGGCATAATCTCAACCTCTTTCAGCGTGCCGTCGTCGTTAAGCGGTATGGAGGCGTGGAACAGCAGGTTGCTGTTGCAGATGTTGAACATGCAGCCGTGTTGCAGGAGCAGGCGTATGTGGCGGTGCAGCTTCTCGCTCACACGGAACGAGTGGCGGAGCTTGTCCATAAGCTCCTGCTCCTCAGGGGTAAGAGTGTAGGGGCTTTGTGGGCTCACGGTAGGGAAGTGGTTGCTTCGCAAGGGGTGCTCCACGCCGTCGAGCACGATGGTGCCCTTCTCATAGTTGATGTTGTTGAAGAGCATGCGGTCCTCCATGTGCCATTCGGGATGCTTCTGCCACAACAGTCCTTCCTCTTTAAACTGCAAGATGGCTATGGCCTTGTGCATGAGGGCTATGAGGCGCTGCGTCTTCTGGTCCACGCGTGAGCTGTCTTGCACCTTGGGCATGAACTCATCGCACGGGTCGTCGCCATAGGTCTCCATGGCGAAGGTGGCGAGCGGCACAAGGTTTATGCCGTAGCCGTCTTCGAGCGTTGTCAGGTTGGCGTAGCGCAGCGACAGGCGAATGACGTTGCAGATGCAAGCCTTGTTGCCTGCCAACGCTCCCATCCACAGCACGTCGTGGTTGCCCCATTGAATGTCCCAACGGTGGTAACGGGCAAGGGTGTCCATGATGATGTGGGCTCCCTGGCCACGGTCGTAGATGTCGCCGAGAATGTGGAGTTGGTCAATGGAGAGCTGCTGTATGACGTTGCAGATCGCTATAATGAAATCGTCGGCCCGTCCGGTAGAGATAATGGTGTCGATGATGCCGTTGACGTAGGCTGCCTTGTTGGCATCGTCGGTGGTCTCGTGAAGCAGCTCCTGTATGATGTAGCTGAAATCGACGGGTAGCGCCTTGCGCACCTTCGAGCGTGTGTATTTGCTCGACACCAGTCGGCAGACGGCCACAAGATAGTGGATGGTGATGTGGTACCAGTCGTTGATGTCGGGTTCCGATGCCTTGACCAGCTCCAGCTTCTCGTCGGGATAATAGATGAGTGTGCACAGCTCGCGTTGTTCCGATTCGCGCAGCGTGTTGCCGAAGAGGTCGTTAACCTTACGTCTGATGTTGCCCGATGCGTTCTTGAGCACATGGCGGAACGCCTCGTGCTCGCCATGAACGTCGGCAAGAAAATGCTCGGTGCCTTTGGGCAGGTTGAGAATGGCCTGAAGGTTGATGATCTCCGTGCTTGCTGCCGCTACCGTGGGGAACGACTGTGACAGCAGACGCAGATACTTAACATCGTTTTTTTCTTCCATGTCAATAGGTGTTTTGTCGTTAAACATGTTTTCTGTTGTTTTGGGTGACGCGGGATCACCGTCGGAGATGCTGACCATTGGTGCCCGTGTGCTTAGGTCGTTTATCTGTTCTTTCGTGTTTCTTCTGTTATCGGTTGTTGAGTTGTTGCTGTGTGTTATAAACATCCGTTTCTTATTAAAGTCGGTTATACATTTTTTATCTTCAAGGGGTGGCGTGCCATGTCGATGGGCATGAACCCCTCGCTAAGGAGCTGCCTCTCCTGCAACAGGTTCAGCAGCTGGGCGGTGAACGTCTTGAGCCTCATGCGCGGAAGCAGGTAGGCCAGACAATCTTCGTCGTAGGTGGTGCTGATGAGCACCTGTGCCAGCTCTTCCTGCCGTTGCGAGGTGAGCAGGCCGCGGTTGTTGAGGTAGCGCGCGTAAAGCAAGTGGGCGCACACCTTTTTTATCTCCTTCATGCCGTCGCCGCTTCCGCCGCTTATGACCATGGCTGTTTGTCCCTTGTCCTTATTGCTTTTCACATAAGCTTGTGTGGCAGAGGTTATGGTCTTCAGAATCTCGCTGTTGACCGTTTGTTCGTGCTTCTCTATTGCTTCCTGATAGAGCTGCATGAAGCTTGCCGCCATGGCTTTGGGGCTGACGGTTGTCGTGACCACAGGGTTGGCAACGACCGACACGTCGGCTTTGGGTGCTGTCGCGGCCAAGGCCGCTCCCTCTTCGTTGCCCACGGCGTGAACGGCTGTGGCAAGCATGAGGAGCTTGCGGCGCGAGCGTGACAGCTGGCTGCGGTCTATTGTCTGCTTGCCGGCGGTATAGGCGGCGAGGGCGTCGCATGCGGTCAGCACGGTTGGTATGCGCATGTCGCGATATTTCGCCAAGAGCGCTTGTGTGGCTTTGTCAAAGCCTCCGAACACATGAACGATGTCGGGTGACGAGGCCACGACAAAGGAGCTGTCGAGGGTCGCCACTTGTTCACGCAACTGTTGTGCCAGGGCTACATAAGGCTGTGCCTTTTTTGCCTGAGATGTGAAAACAATGCTTATGTTCATAGCTGTTCGCTATTTCTTTTTTTTTACTGTTTTTTTTAAAAGGGCTGGGTCTTAGAGCTTGTGGCTTGTGAACCCGTGCTTGTCGGCCATGAGATACATCACGCTGTAGAACAATCCTGTCCAGAAACATCTCAGCTCCATGAACGGAGCTTTCCATGCGCTGATGTCGGCGTTGAAGCGTCTGATCACTTTGCCTGCAAGCACGGCACGCAGCACAAAGGTGAGGATTAGAGCTGCGGCAGCAGAGCCAAGCACGATCCAGTTGTGCCATAGCGTGGCGAGACCGATGAGGGCTATGCAGGCAAGGAGGGTAAGGTGCAAGGCCAAGGTGTCGGCAATGTGTAAAGCGCGGTGCGAGGCAATGCCGTTGAGGCAAGAACGGTAGTTGATGAAACTGATATGCTCGTTGCGCCATGTCGTCAGCGACGGCTTGTCTTCAATGAGCCATGCGTCGGGACGGATCTCTACAGCTGTGGCGGCCTGAGCGCCATATTTGTTGATGAGGAAATCGTACTCGCCTTGTATGTATTGAAGGTTTCCACGGTAGCCGTCGCCCTGTATGAACCGGCTCTTGCGGAACATGAGGTTGGCGCCTTTGGTGCAGAGGGCCTCGTTGCGGAAAGCACGGCGCAAGAAATAGGTCTGCTCGCGCAGACGCTCGAAGCGTCTGTAGGATGTTGTGGTGTCGTCGTAGCCTGTGTAGCCCATTATCATGTCGGTGCTGTTGTCACAATGGGTTGCCATGGTCTTTATCCACTCGTCCGATTGAGGCACATGGCGCGAGTCGGCCACGAGCACCCACTCGTTGTGGGCCGCCTTCACACCGATGGTGAGTGCCAGCTTGGCACGGCTCATGAAGAGCGATCTGCCTGGCACAAACGTGGTGTAGAGATGTGGGTTTGAAGCGTAGCGCTTGAGCACATCTTCGGTTGCGGAGTCGCCCTTGACTGCCACCACAACCACCTCATAGCCAGGGGCGTAGTCTTGGGTCAGGAGCACAGGCAGATGCTGGTCCATCTGCTCGGCCGTGCCGTTTGAGATGATCACAACCGACACCTTTGGCTTGTCGCCAGCGGTCTCTTTTTCGTTACCGTCATTATCGGCAACATCGGTGTTGCCCATCTCTCTCTCGCAAAACTTGCGGAAGAAAGGATTGGTCAACACCGATGTCAACAGCGCCACAACGATGATGGCGCATGAGAGAATTATCGTGAAATTGTCTATAATCATAAATCTGTTGTTACATATCCTTTGGGAAGCTGGCGACAGTTATACTGGCTCGCCATAATTTCTCCATAGGCACCTGCCGAGCGTAGGGCAATGATGTCGCCACGGTGGCAACGGTTTATCTCGATGCCTTTGGCGAACACATCGCTCGACTCGCAGATGGGTCCCACCACGTCGTAAGTTTCGACGGGTTCGTTACTGCTTAGGTTTTCTATCTTGTGATAAGCCTGGTAGAGGGCAGGGCGTATGAGGTCTGTCATGCCGGCATCGACGATGGCAAACTGTTTGTGGGTGCCTTGCTTGATGTAGAGCGTCTTGGTGATGAGTGAGCCACATTGTCCCACAACGGCCCGTCCAAGCTCAAAGTGGAGCGTCTGGTGCTCGCGAAGCTTCAGGTTTTGGGCGTAGGTGTCAAAATAGGCCTTGAAGTTGGGAATCGGCTCGCCGTTGGGGTCGTCGTAGCTGATGCCCAGACCGCCGCCCACGTTGATGTTTTCCACCACAATGCCTTTGGCATCAAGAGAATCTTGAATCTCGTTGATCTTGGCGCAGAGAGCTTCAAAGTCGCCCATGTCAAGAATCTGCGAGCCGATGTGAAAGTGTAGTCCGATGAACGACACGTTCTTCATTGCCGACGCTTTTTCTATCGTTGGCAACAGGTCTTCAAGAGCAATGCCAAACTTGTTTTCTGCCAGGCCGGTAGTGATGTTGGCGTGTGTGTGGGCTCCCACGTTGGGGTTCACTCTGAAGGCCACACATGCTGTCTTGCCTTTGGCTTCAGCCAGCTCGTTGATGACCTCCAGCTCTGCAACGCTCTCCACGTTGAAGCAGAAAATGTTGGCGTCGAGGCCAAGGTTTATTTCCCAATCGCTCTTTCCAACGCCGGCATACACTATCTCGTTAGTGGGGAAGCCTGCTTTTATGGCTGCTTCAATCTCACCACCGCTCACACAGTCGGCTCCTAGCCCTGCCTTGTTGATGATGTCAAGAATCTTTGGATTGGCGTTCGCCTTCACGGCGTAGTGTACCTTATATCCCTTGTGTCGGGCTGTCTCAGCCTTTATGGCATCGAGCGTTTGCTGAAGCAACGCTGTGTCGTAATAGTAGAATGGGGTGCGTATGTTCTTAAAACGGTCAATGGGAAATGTTCCTTTCATAAGTGATGTTGTAAAAAATATTACTTTTCCTCTGTTTCTTTTTACTTTGATTTGACGGGTGGAGCCCACAAGCTGTTGCCCATAAAAATGCCGATGGCCAACCCCGTGCCGATGGCGGACGGGGTTGGACCCATTTGGCGTTTTGGTCTATTTGAAGAGACGGTCGCTCAGGTTCTGAAGCGCACGCTTCTTGTCAGATTCCTTTATGAGGAACGAGATGTTGTAGTTGGAACCGCCATAAGAGATCATGCGTACAGGAATGTCCTTCATAGCATCGAGCACAAGCGTTTCGAAGCCGAGGTTGCTCCAGTCGAGATCGCCCACAACACACACGATGCACATGTCTGAGTCGACGGTCACGGTGCCATACTTCTTAAGCTCGTCCACGATGTCGTTAAGGTGCTTCACGTTGTCAATGCTCATGGACACGCCGACCTCGCTTGTGGCAACCATGTCGATGGGTGTCTGGTAGGTCTCGAAAATTTCGAACACCTTGCGCAGGAACCCTGTTGCCAGAAGCATGCGGCTCGACTTGATCTTTATGGCTGTGATGTTGTCCTTGGCAGCTACCGCCTTGATCTTGCCTTTTATGAGCACGTTGTCGATGATGGTGCCGTCGGCGGCAGGATCCATGGTGTTCTTCAGACGCACGGGGATTCCGGCATACTTGGCAGGCTGCACACAGGTGGGGTGCAGGATCTTGGCACCGAAATAGGCCAACTCAGCTGCCTCCTCAAAGTTGAGTTGGCGTATGGCATCTGTCTCGTCAACGATGCGCGGGTCGTTGTTGTGCATGCCGTCGATGTCGGTCCAGATCTGAATTTCCTCAGCACCGAGAGCCACGCCGATGAGCGAAGCTGTGAAATCGCTGCCGCCACGCTGCAAGTTGTCTATCTCGCCATAAGCGTTGAGGCAGATGAAACCCTGTGTGATGTAGATCTGGTAGCCCTCGTTCTCGGTCATGATGGCTGTGAGCTTTTCTTTTATATATTGTGCGTCGGGCTCAGCGTTCTTGTCGGTGCGCATGAAGTCGAAAGCCGAGAGAAGTGTGGCCTTGATGCCTTGTTCCTGAAGGTAGTTGAGCACCATGTTCGTGCTCATGATCTCGCCCTGTGCCACGATGCTCTTCTCCTCGAAGCTGGTGAAGATGTCTTTGGTGAAGGAACGCATGTACTTGAACTCTTCTCTCAGAAATTCGCGAGTCTTTTCTTTATATTCGTCTGTGGAATAGAGCTCTTCCACATGCTGCATATATTTCTTTTCCAACGTGTTGATTACCTCATTGGCTCCGTCGGGGTTCTTCTTGTAGAGATAGTTTGAAATCTCAATGAGCGAGTTGGTCGTTCCTGACATGGCAGAAAGCACCACGAAGGTGGGGTCGCCCGATTCTGTAATCAGCGAGGCTACGTTCTTCATGCGGTCGGGTGAACCTACAGAGGTGCCTCCAAATTTCATTACTTTCATATCGTTGTGTTTGTCTTTATGTTTACGTTTCCTTAATGTTTATCGTTCTCTTGATCTGCCTTTCCGTCCTGGTCAGCCTTTCCGTCTTGGTCAGCCTTTCCGTTCTGGTCTGCCTTTCCGTCTTGGGTAGCCTTTCCGTCCTGGTCAACCTTTCCGTCCTGGTCAGCCTTTTCGTCTTTCGTGCTTGTCTTTTCTTCTTTCACAAGCTCTCCGTGTTCGCATTTGAACACGATGCCTGGATATTTGTCAAGCATGGGCAGGTTATGTGTTGACATGATGACAGACGTGCCTTGGACTGTGATGTCGTGCAGCAGGCTCACGATGGCGCATGCCGTTTCGGGGTCGAGGTTTCCTGTCGGCTCATCAGCAATTATCACCTTCGGCTCATTGAGCAGCGCGCGGGCAATGGCCACACGTTGTTGCTCGCCACCGGAGAGTTCGTGTGGGCGCTTGTCTTTCTTGTCAAGAAGCCCCACCTTGTCAAGCACCTCGTCAATGCGCTTGTTTATGTCTTCTTTCTGCTTCCATCCTGTCGACTTGAGCACGAACTGGAGGTTGCGGTAGATGTTGCGGTCGTGGAGCAACTGGAAATCCTGGAAGATGATGCCCATCTCTCGTCTCAGCGCAGGAATGTGCTTACGCTTTATGGAGGCGAGGTCGCGTCCGAGCACCTCTGCCTTTCCCACCTCGTCGGGATAGAGGTCCAGCTCACAGTAGAGGGTCTTGAGCAGAGAACTCTTTCCTGACCCCACTTTTCCTATGATGTAGACAAACTGTCCTTCATCGATGTCGAAATTGACATCTTTAAGAATCAGTTCCTCACCTTGGTAGATATTTACGTTCTGATAGTCTATCAACATTATGCTATGCGTTGTTATAAAAATGAAGTGTTGTTTAAGCCGCCCATTAATGTTTGTGCCAGTTGGGGTCGTGGCGCACCTGTAGCTCTTTTGCAATGTCCTCAATGCGAAGGCCCTTGCTGGTGAGCAACACTATGAGGTGGTAGAACATGTCGGATGCCTCGTAGATGAGACGGTCGTTGGTGCCGTTGGTGGCTTCAATGACGGCTTCGAGCGCCTCTTCGCCCACCTTCTGTGCCATGCGGTTCAGTCCGTCACGGAACAGGCTTGTGGTGTAAGAGCCTTCAGGCATCTCTTCATGGCGTTTGTTTATAAAGTCTTGAAGCTCTGTAAGGAAAAGCAGCGGGTTTGCCTCGTTGCTCTCTCCCCAGCAGGTGTCGGTGCCTTTATGGCATGTTGGTCCAGAGGGGTGAACCTTTATGAGCAGCGTGTCGTTGTCACAGTCGTTCTGTATGCTTACCAGGTTAAGGAAATGGCCAGATGTCTCTCCCTTTGTCCAAAGACAGTTGCGGCTGCGGCTCCAGAACGTAACCTTCTTTGTCTCGACAGTCTTTTTATAAGCTTCTTCGTTCATGAAGCCTAACATGAGGACATTCTTTGTTGTGGCGTCCTGGATGATGGCAGGTACCAGCCCGCCCATTTTCTCAAAGTCGATTTTCATAATATACCGTTTTGTTCTTTTCTTTGTTCTTATGTGTCGCTTTGCCCGTGAAGGCTAAATTCTCACGTTAATGCCGTTGTCGGCAAGGTAGCGCTTAAGTTGCGGAATGAGTATTTGTCCGAAGTGGAACACGCTTGCAGCCAAGGCAGCGTCGGCCTTGCCACAGGTGAACGCGTCTTTGAAATGCTCCATGGTGCCTGCCCCTCCGCTCGCGATGATGGGGATGGACAGACTGTCAGACAGCTGTGCCAACGCTTCGTTGGCGTAGCCTTGCTTCACGCCGTCATGGTCCATGGATGTGAAGAGAATTTCGCCTGCGCCGCGCTCTTGGGCTTCTTTGGCCCAATCGAACAACATGCGCTCGTTGCGCTCGCGTCCTCCCTTGGTGTAGCAATGCCAACCGTCGGGGTCGAGGCGGGCGTCTATGGCGCAGACACACACCTGTGATCCGAAGCGTTGCGTTATCTCGCTGATGAGTTGCGGACGGTGTAAGGCTGCCGAGTTGACGCTCACCTTGTCGGCTCCTGCCGCCAGCAGCCGCTCCACATCCTCAATGGCGTTTATGCCGCCGCCTACGGTGAACGGAATGTTTATCTCGCGCGCCACCCGTGTAACCATCTCTGTGAACGTCTTTCGTCCTTCAAAGCTGGCTGTGATGTCGAGAAACACCAGCTCGTCTGCCCCTTCTTCGCTGTAGCGCTTGCCCAGCTCCACGGGGTCTCCTGCCTTTCGTAGGTCAACAAAGTTGGTGCCCTTTACGGTGACGCCGTCTTTGACGTCGAGGCAAGGTATTATTCTCTTTGCCAGTCCTTTATACATCGCTCTTTAAACTTTTTTTGTTTTTGTTTGTGCTGACGTGTGCTCTTAAATGGCATTCGCGTCCTTCAGCTTTTCCATGTCGATCTTTCCCTCGTAAAAGGCTTTGCCAAAGACCACTGCCGGTATGCTGGCTTCGTCAAGCTCAAAGATGTCTTCTGTAGACGATACGCCGCCGCTGGCTATGAGGTGAAGGGTGGGGTGCGCCTCCATGATCTGTTTGTAGAGCGCTGTGGCAGGGCCTTGCAACGTGCCGTCTTTAGAGATGTCTGTGCAGAGAACCTTGGTTACGCCCATCTCAACATAATGGTCGAGGAAGGTGAAGAGGTCGGTTGCCGACTCTTCTTTCCATCCGTTTATGGCAACCTTTCCGTCGCGCACGTCGGCCCCGAGAATAATGCGTTCGGCGCCGTAACGCTTAAGCCATGAGGCAAACAGCTGCGGGTTGCTGACAGCTATGCTTCCAACGGTCACCATGTGTGCTCCGCTGTTGAACGCGGTCTCTATGTCGGCATCGGTCTTTAGACCGCCACCGAAGTCGATGGTCAGGTTTGTTGCCTGCGCTATGTCTGTCAGCACCTGTGTGTTGACGATGTGGTGCGACTTGGCGCCGTCAAGGTCAACAACGTGCAGACGCTCGAATCCTAACTCTTCAAAGCGGCGTGCTACCTCAGCCGGACTCTCGCTGTATATTTTCTTTTGATCGTAGTCGCCCTTGGTAAGGCGCACACATTTGCCGTCAATAATGTCGATGGCTGGAATGAGTTCTATCATATCTCAAGGAAATTTCTTATGATTTTTTCTCCCGCAGCTCCACTCTTCTCCGGATGAAACTGTGCGGTATAGAAATTGTCTTTGTGCAGGGCGGCGCTGTAGGGATTAATGTAGCAGGCCTTTGCTGCTGTAAACTGGCACACCGGCACATAGAAGCTGTGGACGAAATAAACAAATTCGCCTTCATGCAAGCCTTTGAACAGCGGCGACTGAAGGTCGGTGATGTTGTTCCATCCCATGGCAGGCACCTTGTCCTCATGACGCTGTGGGCAGAACCGCTTTACGTCGGCGTCGAAAATGCCTATACATTGAGTGTCGCCTTCCTCAGAGTGGCGGCACAACAGTTGTTGGCCTATACAAATGCCAAGCACAGGCTGCTTGAGATCGCGGATGAGCTCGTCCAGATTGCGCTCTTTGAGATATGCCATCGTGGACGAGGCTTCTCCTTGTCCAGGAAACAGCACATGGTCGGCTGCCTTTATCAGCTCTGCATCATCTGTGACGACGGGTTCAACGCCGAGACGTCGCAAGGCGTTCACTACCGAGTAGATATTTCCGGCGTTATATTTTATTATTGCTACATTCATCTCTTTATCTGCATCTTTCTATGCATTGTTTTTATTAAAATAAACGCATTCTGATTTTTAGACACATTCTTTTATTGTCTGTATCCCTTTTGCTCTTGTTGCCGTGTAACAGCCTTTAAGGCTCAAAAAATGCATAATGCACGTTTTGTGTTTGCAAAGATAGTAATTTTCTTTTTAATAAAATCTATAATAAACATGATTTTGCCCAAAGAAGCCCTTAATTATGCATTTTTGGTATAATATGCAGGAATAAGTTAGAAAAATGCTTTCTAATCGCTGCTTTTGGTGTCGATTTTTCATATATTTACCATTGCTTGCTTACATGTTTTCGTTTGCCAATGGGGTGGTGAAGGGTCTTTTACATAAAAAAGGTGCTTATTGTTTAAAAAAGGTGCTTGCTGTTTAAAAAAAGCTGCTGTTGTTTAAAAAAAGGTGCTGTTGTGAACAGTCAAGCCCCCTATGCACAATAAAAAAAGGTCTGTATGCGCTGTTTTTCGTTTAAATTTATTAATTTTGCAGTCAGAAAGCAGCGCTCCGGTCTGCCGCTTGTCTTTTGTGGCAAGAGGAAAGTCCGGGCGGCACAGGACGCTCCACTTCCGAAAGTAGAAGCTATTGGTGACAGTAGGATATGGCAGAAGAAAACAACCGCCCGCCGAAAGGAGGGTAAGGGTGAGAAGGTGGTGTAAGAGACCACCAGTCACAGGGTGATCTGTGGGCTGTGTCATCTGGAGGCCGCAAGTTCGCGTAAACCATTGTTTGAGGATTGTCCGTCCGACCTTTGTGACAATGGAGGGTAGAATGCTTGAGCTATGGGGCGACTCATAGACTAGATAAATGGCAGATACCGTCGTCTTTTTTAGGATGGCGGGGACAGAACCCGGCTTATAGGAGCGCTGCTCTCTTTTTTTCTTGCGCGGGGCAAACGTTATGATTTGTCTTGCTTGGTGCAAACGTTATGGCGCAAGGAGAAATTGTTTTAATGCCTTTCCTTATATAACACAAAAAACGAATCCGTAAATCATGAATATCAAAAAAATAATAGGTTTCTTTCGTCACGACATGTGGCACATTAAGCGTGATGAGGTGTCGCCGTTGGCCTTTTTTGCCGTCGGGGTGCTGAAGAAACTGTATATTTCTATCGAATTTTTTACCACTCGACGCGTCATAGATATGGCCTCGGCGCTTACGTACAGCACCTTGCTTGCCATTGTCCCCATTTTTGCCGTTGTGTTTGCCATTGCTCGTGGCTTCGGCTATAACAAATATATCGAGCTGTGGTTTAGAGAGTCGTTGTCAAGCCAGCCACAGGCCGCTGACACCATTATTGCGTTTGTCAACTCTTACCTCGTCCATACGAAGAGCGGCGTGTTCTTTGGGGTCGGTTTGGTGTTCATGCTCTTCACGGTACTAATGCTTACGGCCAATGTGGAAAAGACGTTCAACTCTATATGGCAGGTTAAGCACCCTCGTAGCGTGTATAGGGCTGTGACCGATTATCTTGCCATGCTTTTCCTTGTGCCGATCGTCATCGTGGTGACGTCGGGCGTTAGTATCGTTGTTGCAACGTTGGCGGGGCAGACCAACAACTATATTGTGCTTGGCTCTGTCATGCGCGTTACGGTTGACGTGCTGCCTTATGTGCTCATGTCGGTGGTCTTCATGGGCCTTTATCTCTTTATGCCAAACACCAAGGTGCGGTTCTCGGTTGTCGTCATACCGGGCATCCTTGCGGGCATTGCCATGCAGGTGTTGCAGCTGTTCTACATCCATGCCCAGATCTTTCTGTCGTCTTACAACGCCATCTACGGCTCGTTTGCCGCACTTCCGCTCTTCATGCTTTGGGTACAGATCTCGTGGACAATCTGTCTTTTTGGCGTGGAGCTGTGTTACACCAACCAGAACATGGACGAGTTGTCGTTCATGACCTACACCTCGAAGATCAGCCATCGTTACAAACTGCTGCTCAGCGTCACCCTTATGTCGCACATCTGTCATCGTTTTGCTGAAGGACGCAAGCCATACACAGCTCTTGATCTGAAGATGATGACAGACATACCCATACGCATAACCCAAGATCTGCTTTACAACCTTGTGAGCGTTGGCTTGTTGAGCGAAAACTCGGCTGAGGGTAAGGACGCGGAGCCTACCTATCAGCCTGCCCTCTCGTTGGAGCACATCACCATTGGCTCTATTGTGGAACGCCTTGACAGCCTGGGCGAGTGGCATCTTGACATTGACGTTCGCAAGCAGCTGGAGAATGTGTCATGGAGAGAATACATGCGTGAGCGCAAAGCTTATCTCGACAACCTGCGTAAGATAGGTATCGTGTAGAGCTGTTAAGGTTCTTATATATAATAAGGTGTAGTTGTTTGCGAAAATCTTTTCTTGCTCTGACATCTTTTCTGTCTTTTCCCTTAGGCTTGGCACATCTTTTGTTGTGTTATTAATAAAAATGGAGGACAAAGATTATGGCATTTATTGATTACTACAAAATTTTAGGCGTAGACAAAAATATACCTCAAAAAGATGTGCGTAAGGCTTATCTGAAGCGCACAAAGCAGTTTCATCCTGACCTTCATCCCAACGATCCGAAGGCCAAGGCAAAATTTCAAGCTCTTAACGAAGCTTACGATGTAATAAACGACCCTGAGAAACGTAAACTCTATGACCAGTATGGTGAGAGATGGCGTGAGGGACAGGCGTTTGGCGGTGCTGGCGGCGCAGGACAGTCGTATCAATGGGGTGGAGGAGAAGGCTCTCCATTCGAAGGCTTCGATTTTTCAAGCTTCGGAGCAGGTGGAGGAGGCTTCTCAAGCTTCTTCCAAGACCTCTTCGGGCGCGGCGCACAGGCCAACACACGCAGCAAGGCAAGCAGACGCAACACCGGCGAGATGAATGCCACGGTAAACATTGACCTCTACACGGCTTTGCTTGGTGGAGATGTCATAATACAGATGGGTAATGGTTCAAAGATAAAGCTTAAGGTAAAACCTGAAACACAGAACGGCACAAAGGTGCGTCTGCGTGGCAAGGGTTACGACCGTGGCGATGGCACCATGGGCGACATGATTATAACCTATAACGTGACGTTGCCGACAAACCTCTCTGAACATCAGAAAACCTTGCTGCAACAAATGCGCGACGAATAGTTGTTACCCATTAGCCTCACTCGCGAAACGAGTTGACTTACTTTTTAACTCCCAACAATGTATATATGCGAAACTTGAGTTAATTTATCTTAATTCTTAGGCTTGGCACTCTCTATATGATGTCGGGTAAGATAAAAATGAGTAACTTTGCACGGCCGTCACGAGATGGCGGCATTTAATTCAAACCTCAAAAAATAAAAATTAAAAAATGGCAACAAAAATCAGATTGCAGCGCGGCGGTCGTAAAGGCTATGCTTTCTATAGCATCGTAATCGCTGACGCAAGAGCACCACGTGATGGTAAATTTACTGAGAAGATTGGTACTTACAACCCTAACACCAATCCTGCAACCGTAGATTTGAATTTTGATCGCGCTCTCTACTGGGTAGAGACAGGCGCACAGCCCACCGACACCGTACGCAACATCCTGAAGGATGAGGGCGTTTACTTGATGAAGCATCTTCGCGGTGGCGTTAAGAAGGGTGCTTTCGACGAGCAGGCTGCTCAGACAAAATTCGACGCATGGAAGGCAGACAAGGTTAATGGCCTGAACGCTATCCGTGAGAAAGAGGCTGCCGCCAAGAAGGAGGCTGCCGCTAAGGAGCTTGAAGCAGAGAAAAAAGTGAACGAGGCTATCGCCAAGAAGGTAGCAGAGAAGAAGGCTGCTGAGGCAGCTGCCAAGGCTGAGGCTGCAGCTCAGGCTGAGGCTACTCCCGCTGAGGGCGAGGCTCCTGCTGAGGCTTAATGCGCTTTGATGCATAAGCTGAAGATATGAAGCGCCTAAACACTCTTTACATGAGGTGTTTAGGCGCTTCTTTCAATTAAAATAGATTTTTTTAATAAAACACATACACTAAAACAATATGAAAGCATTTGTTTTTCCCGGTCAGGGAGCACAGTTTGTAGGTATGGGTAAAGACCTATACGACAACAATCCCTTGGCAAAAGAACTCTTTGACAAGGCCGATGAGATTCTCGGCTTTAGCATCACTAACGTGATGTTCAATGGCACAGACGAAGAACTGAAGCAGACAAAGGTCACACAGCCTGCCGTGTTCCTTCACAGCGTTGCCTCGGCTCTCTGCCTTGGCGACGACTTCAACCCTTCAATGGTTGCCGGCCACTCTCTTGGAGAGTTTTCTGCTCTCGTGGCTGCTGGCGCCCTGAGCTTTGAGGATGGCTTGAAGCTTGTCAGCGCACGTGCCATGGCCATGCAGAAGGCTTGCGAGGCTGCTCCCGGCACCATGGCTGCTGTTATCGGTCTGCCCGACGGGACCATTGAGAACATCTGTGCTGAGGTAAGCAAGGACGGCGAGATTGTGGTTGCTGCCAACTATAACTGCCCCGGTCAGCTGGTTATCAGCGGCACCATGGAAGGCATCAATGCAGCATGTGAAAAGCTGAAGGCTGCCGGTGCAAAGCGTGCCCTGCCTCTGAAGGTTGGCGGTGCGTTCCACTCTCCTCTCATGCGCCCTGCCAAAGAAGAGTTGCAGAAGGCTATCGAGGCTACCGAGTTTAAGGCTCCACGTTGCCCCGTTTATCAGAACGTGGACGCAAAGCCCTACACAGACCCTGTTGCCATCAAGGCAAACCTCATCGCACAGCTCACAAGCAGCGTGCGCTGGACAGAGACCGTGAACAACATGATTGCCGACGGTGCTGACGACTTCACCGAGTGTGGTCCAGGCAAGGCTCTTCAGGGCATGATTGGCCGCATTGACAAGAATGTAGCTGCTCACGGCATTGCTTAAGACCGTAGCCGCTCTAACACCCCAGCATTTGACAGACTCTGAATAAAAACAATCCCTATTGCGCAGAGCATGTGTGATAGGGATTGTTTCGTTTACTGCATTTTTTCTACAGCAGACTTCTATGGCTAATAAAATAATAATTTACCAGATTTTTACCCGACTTTTTGGAAATACCAACTTTACCCGCACCTTTAACGGCTCTCTGAAAGAGAACGGTAGCGGCAAGATGAACTTTTTTGATGACGATGTGTTGCGCCGCATACGCACGATGGGCGTTAGCCATGTGTGGTTCACAGGCGTGCTGCGCCACGCATCTGCCACCGACTATTCTTCGTATGGCATACCTCGTCAGCACCCTGCCGTGGTGAAAGGAAAGGCAGGATCTCCCTACGCCATCTGCGACTATTATGACATCGACCCCGATCTCGCCGAGGATGTGCCTGGACGAATGCGAGAGTTTGAGGAGCTGTTGGCTCGTACACATAAGGCTGGCATGAAGGTCATCATCGATTTTGTGCCTAACCATGTGGCACGACAATATCATTCGATAGCTAAACCCGAAGGAGTGGATGATCTTGGCGCAAACGATAATGTCAACATGCATTTCTCGGCGTCAAACAATTTCTATTATTGCCCGGGACAACGCTTCGCACCTGCTTTCGATATAAAGGCAGACGAGAAAGAGGCTTATTGTGAATATCCGGCCAAAGCCACAGGCAATGACCGTTTCGATGCTCATCCCGACCGCAACGACTGGTATGAGACTGTGAAACTCAACTATGGTGTTGACTATTGCGACCTCGGCGGCCGTTCTGAACATTTCTCGCCTGTGCCAGACACATGGAAGAAGATGACAGACATTCTGCTCTTCTGGGCTGCCAAGGGTGTCGATGCTTTCAGATGTGACATGGCAGAGATGGTGCCATACGCATTTTGGAGCTATGCCACAACAGAGGTGAAGAGACAATATCCAAATGTCCTGTTCATTGGAGAGGTCTATAACCCATCGTTGTATCGCACTTACATTGGCGCTGGCTTCGACTATCTCTACGACAAGGTGGGCATGTATGACACCATGCGCAACGTCATGTGTGCAGGATGGCCGACGACAACCATCACCAACGCTTGGCAGAGCGTGGACGACATCAATGACCACATGCTCTATTTTCTTGAGAACCACGACGAGCAACGCATAGCAAGCGATTTCTTTGCTGCAGATGCACGCAAGGGAGTGGCTCCCATGCTTTGTCTGGCTCTCATGCGCAACAACCCGTTGATGGTTTATGCAGGACAAGAATATGGCGAGCGTGGTATGGACACAGAGGGCTTCAGCGGGCGCGACGGACGAACAACCATCTTCGACTATTGGAACGTCGACTCGCTCTATCATGCCTTCGTGAACAAGGACATGCTCACAGCCGAGGAGAAAACTCTGCATTCCGATTATCAAGCCATCATGCGCCTTGCTTCGGAGGAAAAGGCTGTGACGAGCGGTCTCTCGTTTGACCTCATGTATGTGAACCGGCAAATAGCTGACCGCATCTACGCCTTTATGAGAAAGAGCGGCGATGAGGTGCTGCTTGTTGTTGCCAATTTTGGTGCTGCGGATGCCGATTGTGACGTGTGCATTCCTGCTCATGCCACCAACTATCTGCAACTTCCCACAGCCGTTTATAAGGCTGTTGACCTGCTCTCAGGCGACGAGAAGGATGTGTGCATAGAGTCTGGATGCAGCGTGGCTTTGAATGTGCCTGCCTATGGAGGACGAGTGTATAAATTTAAAACATCACAAAAGAGTATGAACAGCGACGAGTTTATTATGAATGAGCACAACAAAGACGAGTTTCCGCCGGCCCATACGGCAGAACATCTGCTCAACCAGACCATGATTCGTATGTTCGGATGCGGACGCTCCAACAACGCTCACATTGAACGCAAGAAAAGCAAAATGAGCTATGTGCTCGATCATAAGCCCACGCGCAAGGAAGAAAAGGAGATAGAGAGCCGCATGAACGAGCTTATCGCCGATGACCTGCCCGTCACTTATGAGTTTGTCGATAAGGACAATCTACCACAAGGCATAAGCGTCGACAAATTGCCTGGCGATGTGTCGCAGAAGGTGCGTCTTGTTCGAATTGGCGATTATGACGTGTGTCCATGCATCGGCAAGCATGTGCGCTCAACGGCGCAGATCGGACGCTTCGAACTGCTCGGAACCAACTGGGATGAGGCTTCTCACACGTTCCGTGTGCGCTTTAAGATAGTGTAAAAAATAAAATCTTAACGGCAGACTCTAAAGGATGCTCTCTCTATGAGAAAGGTGTTTTTTAGGGTCTGCCATTAAAACTGTTTGCACAAAACCGCGTTTTCTTTGTCAATATGCAAACTGTTTTTTGAAAATAGCAAATTTTTTCTTTCCTTTGCAACCGTAAAATGTCAAAAGTGCAGCAAAAGGATAATGTTCCTATACTTACAATCACGGGTTCCGATGGAACGGGTGGATCAGGAGTGCAGGCCGACATCAAGACAGTATCGGCTTTGGGAGGTTATGCCGTCACGGCCATAACATCGATAACCGTTCAGAACACTCTCGGCATTCAGGAGTTTTATGATCTTCCTGCCGACACCGTGACAGGTCAGGTAGAGGCAATCGTAAACGATGTGCAGCCAAAGGTTGTGAAGATTGGCATGATAAGACGCTCTGATGTCATGGTGGCTGTGGCTAAGGCCATTGAGCGCTATAAGCCCGATGTTGTGATTTATGACCCCGTGGTTGTGTCAAGCAAAGGCGATGTGCTCATGTCGCTCGACCTGTTAGGGGCCATGCGACAATGGCTGTTGCCGTTGTGCACGCTCGTGGTACTGAAGAAGTCGGACGCTGAGCACATTCTCGGTCGGAAGATAGGTTCTTCCTCTGCTGGCGATTTGTTGAAGTTTGGTTGTGGCAACGTGCTCATGCATTGTGGCAATATCATGGCCAGTTCCAACACCGATGTGCTTATCACGGGCGACGGCGATGATCCGACGTTTATAACCAACCTGTGCAGCGAGATTCCTGGGCTCGACAACCACGGCATGAGCGGCAACCTCTCGGCAGCCATAGCTGTGTTCTGTGCCAAGGGTCAACCGCTGGATGAGGCTGTGCGCAACGCTTCGGTGTGGATGGCTAACCTCTTTGCAGAGAACAGACCGCTGACGGGTCGTAGCAACGAGCTGTTTAACGAGTTTGTGAACGAAATAGCCGAACATTTTGCCTCGCACAACGATGTGAGGTTTTATGCCGACCGCTTGAACGTGAGCAGCACATACCTTGCTCAGGTCACGAAACGCATTGCAGGTAAGGCACCGAAAGTGATTATTGACGAGTATGTGGCATCTGAAGCCCAGTCGATGCTGGTGTCGTCAACAAAAACGGTTCAGGAGATCGCTTATGCGTTGGGTTTTTCATCGCAAGCCCATTTCACCAAGTTCTTCAGAAAGGTTGTTGGCTGCACGCCAAGCGAGTATAGGCGCAGAAAATGACGCTTAACATTCGTGTTCCTTCTCTTGTTACACATGGCATGAACATACAGAAAACAATGTAACACAAAGAAAAAATAAAGCAAATGAACAAAGAAAGACAAACTCTCAACCGCAACCTTGCACAGATGCTTAAGGGCGGTGTTATCATGGATGTAACAACCCCTGAACAGGCTAAGATTGCTGAGGCTGCAGGTGCTTGTGCCGTTATGGCTCTTGAGCGCATTCCTGCCGACATTCGTGCAGCTGGTGGTGTGTCGCGCATGAGCGACCCGAAGATGATCAAGGGCATCCAGGAGGCCGTCTCTATCCCTGTCATGGCAAAGTGTCGTATCGGCCATTTTGCAGAGGCTCAAATTCTGCAGGCCATCGAGATCGATTATATTGACGAGAGCGAGGTGCTCTCACCTGCCGATGATGTTTACCACATTGACAAGAACCAGTTTGACGTGCCCTTCGTCTGCGGCGCAAAGAACCTTGGCGAGGCTCTGCGTCGAATAGCAGAAGGTGCCACTATGATCCGCACCAAGGGAGAGCCGGGGACGGGCGACGTGGTTCAGGCTGTGCGCCACATGCGCATGATGCAGAGCGAGATCCGTCGTCTCACATCTATGGCAACAGACGAGCTTTATGAGGCAGCAAAGCAGCTACAGGTGCCTTACGAGCTCGTGCAGTATGTTCATGACAACGGCAAGCTGCCTGTTGTCAATTTTGCCGCTGGCGGTGTAGCAACACCTGCCGATGCTGCTCTCATGATGCAGCTGGGTGCAGAGGGTGTGTTCGTCGGTTCAGGCATCTTCAAGAGCGGCAACCCTGCCAAGCGTGCAGCTGCCATCGTGAAGGCTGTGACCAACTATAACGACGCCAAGATGTTGGCTGAGCTTTCAGAGGATCTGGGCGAGGCCATGGTAGGCATCAACGAGCACGAGATAGAGCTGCTCATGGCTGAGCGTGGTAAGTAAGCCGTTTTATCAAGCTTATAAAGCATTGTCTTTAGGCAAAAAGCATAACATCAAAGAAAAATGAAGATTGCAGTATTGGCTTTGCAGGGAGCTTTTATCGAGCACGAACGCATGCTCGAGAAGCTTGGTGCAGAGTGTTTCGAGGTGCGTCAGTTGGCCGATTGGCAGCAACCCAAAGATGCGTTGGTCATTCCTGGTGGAGAGAGCACCACACAGCTCAAGCTCCTCAAGGACCTTGCGCTGCTTGAGCCCGTGCGCGAATATATAGAGCACGGCGGTGCGGTGTTTGGCACCTGTGCCGGTCTCATCCTGCTCTCAAAACATGTGCAAGGGGAGGAGTTTGACCGCATCTCCACCATGGACACCGAGGTGTGTCGTAACGCTTATGGCCGTCAGCTTGGCAGCTTTTATGCAGAGGCAGAGATGAATGGTGTGGGTGTTGTGCCCATGACTTTTATCCGAGCACCTTACATAAAAAGTGTTGAGGCTCCAGCCGAGGCTCTTGCCGTTGTCGATGGTCACATCGTGGCAGCACGTCAGGGTCGACAGCTCGTCACGGCTTTTCACCCTGAGCTTAACGAAGACACGCGCGTGCATGAATATTTCCTTAGGGAGATTGTCGGAAAATAAACCAACTTAAATAGATAAAAGGCAATGTCGGATAGATAATCTTTGATATTGCCTTTTTTCTTCGTCATTGCCTTTTTTCTTCGTCATTACCTTTTTTCTTCGTTATTACCTTTTTTCTTCGTCATTACCTTTTTTCTTCGTTATTACCTTTTTTCTCTGTCTCCGTTATTACCTCTTTTTCTGTTTTCATCATAGCGTAGTACAGTTGCGAGTCGTAAGTGACGTGTTTATGCTTCCTAAGTGACGTGTTTGCGCTTCCTAAGTGGCGAGTTTGTGCTTCTTAAGTGACATGTTAAAAAAACGCATACGATGGTGTTTCTTCTTTCCCCTACCATGCCATTGCTTTTCCACTTTTTGTCTTATTTTATGGCACCTTCTTTACCATTCATAAAAAAGGCAATGCCAGATGGATAATCTTGGACATTGCCTTTTCTTGTATTCGCTTTTCTTGAAAAACGCTGTTTTATTAAAACCTTTTTCCTTTACTTTTCTTATTTCGTCTCAATCTCTTCCTTCATGTCTATGAACTGCTTCTTGCTGTCATAGAACTCATACTGCAAGAACGAAAGTTTTTGAGATGAGAGGATGTGAACGCCGAAACCATATTTGAGCTTCCATTTCAGCTTGAGCGAGAACAGACCCTTGTTTATGAATGCGGCAACGTAAGGATGGACATAAAGATAGAATGTCTTTATTCCAATCTTGTTTACCAACTGGTCAATTTTACTTTCGAGCTGCTCCGTGAAGAGAATGCTTGACTTAATCTTGCCTGTTCCGAAGCATGAAGGACAGGTCTCCTCAACATTAACGTCCATGGCAGGGCGCACACGCTGACGTGTAATCTGCATTAGTCCAAACTTGCTCAGAGGCAAGATGTTGTGGCGTGCACGGTCCTTCTGCATGTTCTTGCACATGCGCTCGTAGAGCATCTGCCGGTCCTCGGCGAGGTTCATGTCTATAAAGTCGACAACGATGATGCCACCCATGTCGCGTAGGCGGAGCTGGCGTGCAAGCTCGTCGGCGGCTCCCAGGTTCACGTCAAGGGCGTTGGCCTCCTGTCCGTTGTCAGAGTGGGAGCGGTTTCCGCTGTTCACATCGACAACATGCAGGGCTTCGGTGTGCTCTATTATAAGATAAGCGCCATGTTTGTAATTGACGGTTTTTCCGAAGCTCGACTTTATCTGCTTTGTGACGTTGAAATTGTCGAAGATGGGCACCTTGCCTGTGTACAGTTTCACGATGTCGGCTTTGTCGGGCGCAATCATCGTTACATAGTGTTTCACCTCGTTGTAGATAGACTCGTCGTTTACATAGATGTTCTCGTAAGTGGGGTTGAACAAGTCTCTTATCAAGGCCACTGCTCGTCCTGTTTCCTCAAAGATAAGTTGTGGGCGCTGTTGTGTTTTCTGAACCTTTGTGAGTGCTTCTTCCCAACGCTTGTTGAGAATTTTCATCTCCATGTCCAGTTCGGCAACTCTCTTGCCTTCAGCCACGGTGCGCACAATGACGCCGCAGTTTTTAGGCTTTATGCTGTTTATGAGTTGCTTAAGGCGTGCTCTCTCTTCGCCGCTCTTAATTTTGCTTGACACCGACACCTTGTCGCCGAAAGGCATGAGGACAAGGTAGCGTCCTGCGAAACTTATCTCTCCTGTAAGGCGTGGGCCCTTGGTAGAAATCGGTTCTTTCACGATCTGTACCAACACCTCCTGACCAACCTTCAGGGTATTCTGTACGCTGCCGTCTTTCTTGAGGTCTGGCAGCTTGGTTGCTTTAGCAAATGGAAACAGTTTTTTTCTGTCGCTTTCAACCTGCTTGAGATATTTCTCAAACGAGTTGAACTGGGTTCCCAAGTCAAGATAATGGAGAAAGGCGTCACGCTCATAGCCCACATCCACAAAACAGGCATTGAGACCCGGCATGAGCTTCTTTACCTTTGCTATGTAAATGTTGCCAACAGAGTAGGACACGGCACGCGGCTCATACTGGTATTCTACCAGCCGTTTGTCTTCGAGCAGCGCGATGGCCACGTCTTTCTGTTGGACGTCTATAACGACTTCGCTTGTCATTTCTCTTTTTCCATTTTAATGTTTAAAAAAAAGGCGTGTCAAAGGACCCTCAGTGGATACATTGACGCGCCCCATAACAGAACTTCAATACTGAAGCCAAGTAATTTTTTCCCTTAGGGGTTTTACTTGCTCTTATGTCTGTTTTTTCTTAATCTTTTTTTACGCTTGTGCGTAGCCATCTTGTGTCCCTTTTTTTTCTTTCCGTTTGGCATAGCTTTAATTTATTAAAATGATTATTATTTGTAATGATGTTTTTGTTCCTGTGAAACTTGATTCACTGAAATCAAATTGTATGTGCATTTTTTTTATTTGCCTTCCTTCATCTGGTCAACGAAGCATTTTGCTGGCTTAAAGCTTGGCAAGTCGTGAGCCTCGATAATCATTGTGGTCTTCTGAAGGATGTTGCGTGCTGTCTTTGCTGCTCTGTGCTTGATGACGAAGCTTCCGAAACCTCTCAGATAGACGTTCTCCTTATCCTCGAGAAGACTGCTCTTGATCGATTCCATGAAACTCTCAACAACTACAGCCACGTCCTTTTTCTGGAGGCCAGTGTTCATGGCTATCTTGTTAATTATATCTGCCTTAGTCATTTGAATGTAATTTTACTTTTATGATTTAACTCTTTTCTTTTCGAAATGCAAAGATACGAGTTTTTCCTTTCATATTAAAATTTTTCTATCTCTTTTTTGTAAATAGGCTCGTTTATTGCCATAATTTTACTAAATGAGGAAACTTTTTTGCTATACCTTAATAGAAATGAGATTGTTCAAACGCTACGTTGTCAAAAATTATGTGGTCATTTGTCTTGTCGAGTTTGAACACATAGTTGTTGAACAACAGCGTGTCGCCTTTAATAATGTATTTTCCGTTCACGGCATAATCTTGTCCGTCTGTAATGCTTATCTGGTTGCCTCTGATGGAGAACGTAAACTCAATATTCTTCCGTGGCGTGCTCCACGATCCTTCAATCCATTTATAATCATCGCTTATCAACCGCGACTCTTCTTCTACGCTTGTAGTGTTGTCCACATTGGTTCTTTCAAACAATGTTGACTCGTCGTTGTCACGGTCATCATCATAATTGGAAATGACGTTGTTCATGCACCTGGTGACAACCATGACTACTACAAACAAGATGGTCACAGCAAAAATGATTGTGCGAACAACTTCTTTTCTGTTTACAAACTGATTGTCTGACTTCTTGTTGAGCTTGGCCTTGCCGCTGAGGTGCATGCGCAGGTCGGCATATCGGTCTTGAAGGCTTGATGTGCTGCTTGAACGTTTGGCTTTTGAGCTTCTGCCGTTATATTGGCTTGTGTGCAATTTTTTCTCATGATCATTGTTTGTTGTCGTGTTTTGACTATACAAGTTGTCGACATTACTGTTTATCTCGTCATACCCGTTCTTGTCGTCTTCATTTTCTACATTATATATAAAAGGTGTGCCGCAACGAGGACACACACAAGCCTTTTCCAATATGCCTGGAGCTATTTCCTCTTCAAACTTATATTTGCATTTAGGACATCTTATTTCCATCTCTTCAAATCATTTTCTGTTTTATGGTTTAATTGTTGGGGTGTTGATAAGCATTCCGTTTTAGAATGCTTGAATATTTATTCCTTATTATGGTTTTTAGATTTATAAGTAGGTGTTCAAAATTAATTTAAATGATTCTATGCTCTATTTTGGTCTGTATGTTCAGCTCCGAAGAGGGAGTGTAGCGGGCTACACGACCGATGAGAGCTGGGCATACGGGCCAAAAGAGGGCGTAGAGGCATTTGAAAGCATAACCTTTTTTATAAGATTCATATATGCGATTAATTTTGAACACCTACTTATTTATCGGCATTTCAGATGTGTTTTGCTTTTCAGCCAACAAGTTCATTTTAGCCAACAAACTCGATCTGTGCTTTTTTGGTTACTTTCCATGTTCCGTCTGTCATCGTTGCTGTTCCTTCCTCACGGGTGATGATGTGTCGAGGAATGGAGCTTGTGGTTGATAGAATCTTGCACACGGGTTTCACAAACTGTGACACGGAGATATTGGCTGTGGCCACGGCATCAGGTGTGTTGAGCATGGTGAAACGGCCGTTGACATTGTCTTTGGTGACAAGACGGTATATTGAGCTTCCCGGTTGCTCCTTAGTGGAAGGTGAACAAAACTCGCCCGAAGGGGTGGGGGCGGAGAAAAACAGAGTTGTCGGTTCTTCGCTTTTGCTTGTTTCAACAACATCTCTTGCTTCGTCTTTGGCTGATGCTTCATTCTTATCACCACCTTCGTTTCCAACAGAATAAGAGCTCTCTTTAGACGTGTTTATAGTGGACCCCATGACGTTGTTGTCTTTCAACTTTTTGGCTTCCAAGGTGCTGAGCAACCGTTCTATTTTCAGATTCTGTTCGTTCAGAGCCTTTTCTATCTCGTTGTTTTTCTTTTCCAGCTGTTCCAACCGCTCGTTTAGGGCTGCGATGAGCTGCTCTGTCGACTCATCGCTTCCTCCCAACATGTTTTTAATGAATGATGCCATTTTTTCAGGTCTCCTGTTTTAAGATTGATATCGTTCATGGAGCGCCTCATTCGTCCTTGAGGTTCTCAATGAGATTGTCGCGGATTGCTCCGATGATGGGATAGAAGAACACGGCATCTTCTATTATGTCGTTGCCGTTTTTCTCTTCCATGTTGCGGTTCATAAATTGCCATCCGTTAGCCAAATGGTGCTCCAGATCTTTGCCCACGAGCTGTCTGAAGGTCTGGAGGGCTTTATAGTTGACGAGGAAGGTGTCGACGATATGGATGTCGTCGCACATTGTGTTGAAGAAGTTGTTAAACTCTTCCACGCTCTTCACCACCATGTCGCGCACCTCTTGATGCTGCATGTCGTCATAGCGAATTTGCTCCTTGTCTGTGTTTGAGAACACATATTTGAGATTGCTGTCGTAGCTGTCGAGCATGGTGTTGAGCTTCTCCACATCCATGATGCCTGATGCTGTCCGTGTTTGCATGAGAGCACCACGGCAGGTGATCTGCTTTGGCTCGTTGCGTTCCATGATCACGCTCAGACCATATTCGCCAGCGGTCTGACCATACACCTTTTCAAAGATGTAACGTGTTATTTGGTCGAGGTCGCGTTGTGATCCCACGATGTCGAGCACCTTTGACCCTGTGCCGCTGAACATGACGCTTCTCGGCATCTCTATCTGTCGATGGCGCATCATGCGGGCAACATAATAGATTATAGCGCTGTAGAAATAGACAAACACCACCTTGCGCGTTGTGTCCTCGTTCAGACGCAGATTATAGCTGAACGTGTCGTTTCCGCGTGTCACCTTGTTGTTCTCTATGGAGAAGAGGAAGGCGTTTATATCCTCCGATCTGCGCTTGTTCTCAATGTCAGCAAGAATGCCGCTAAGCTCACCGTAGCGGTCGTCGTCGCCATCGAAAAGCTGTCTGAAATAATGGACATATTTTTGTGTCATGGGGTTGCTGTCGCCGTGTGGCACATCACTAAACGCGTCGCCAAACAGCACGTTGGCGGCAAATCTGAATGATGTCACTATTGACGGTTGGCTTGCTCCAGGTTCAAAGACTACAACGTCGCTGGACCCGCCGCCAATGTCGATGCTGGCCACGCTCGATGCTGCTCCTCTAAACTTGCTTGAACATTTGTAATAATAGTAGGGCGCTACAGATTCTGACATCTGCACAATGTTGTCGGCAGCATTTCGCAGGCCGAAGACGTTGCCCATAATCTTGTTCCACATCTCGCCCATCTTTCTTACGTTTCCTACTTTCATGCTTAAAGGGTAGAACCACACAAGGCGTGTTTTCTGCAAGTCGCCGTTTCCCAACAGCACCTTGGTGCGCATGAGCAGGGCCAGCTCGGTGAGCAGAGCTTTCACTCTTTTGTTGGCTGTTGTTTCTGTGCTCCATTTGAGGTTGGCCACAATGCGGTTGCCGTAGCCCACACTTTCTTTCTCATAAATGAACGGCAGGTTGGCATCACCAAGACTCACAATCTCGTCAATGGTCGTTGTGTCCATGCGTTCACTTTCAGAAAGGGCTGTGCGCAGAGGGAAAGCATAGTCGGCTCCAATCTCTTTGGGAAGCAACTCTTGCTTCATCAACGCGTCATAGAGAAGATTGCTGCCGTTGTAGAGCGTGGCGAGCAGGCGTTCGCGCGTTGTCGACTGCAACGTGAACGTCTCGGGTTGGCCTCCTTCTTGAATGCACTCTATGTGGGTGTTGGTCGTTCCGAAGTCGACAGCAAAAGTGTAGCTCTCGTGTCCTTCAATGTGGTCAGCCCATTTGGGACAGATGACACCTTGTGTCAGGCAGTTGCCGTCGGCATCGGAGAGCGCGAGCTGCATGTAGTCAAACTCGTCGGTCACGCGATAATAGGTCGTGCCGACGCGCTTCTCTGCTTTCATGCTGCGTTCTCTGCGGCATAAATGGTCTGGTGCCACTTCGCTCATGTAGCCGTTGTGCATGAAGGAGAGGTCCAAATGGCAATGTTCCATCTGTCCGATGGCTCTATCCACGAGTTGCACGTTATACTGGTTCAGACCCTTGCATCTTACGAAGGGGAACAGGGCTACGGCGAAAGGCACGGTGATGAAATGGCCTCTGTTGTTCTTTGCATCGAACGAGAGATCCCCGTTTTGCGACTCTAAATATGTTCTTGTGAGGGTTATGAATGCTCCTTGCTTCCTTACCGGAATGCGCAAGATGACCTTCACGCTTTCCGTGGCACCCATGCAGCTGCGTTTCATCTCGAACATGGGTAGTCCTGCCACCGTGCCCCATAGGTCGGCAGCATTGAAATAGCGGAAGAACAGAGGTTTTATAGGCAAGAGAAAGCTCTTTGCATCGTTCGTGTCTCTTGTGTCAACACTTGCTATGTTGCCATTAAAGAAACACTGGTCATCGATGGTGTAGTCGAGCTTAATGAGCGATGGCTGAAGGAAATCGTCATCGGTAAGCCAAGCATATTGGTGCGTTGTGGCAGGCAGAGTGCGGTGTTCGGGCTCCATGGCATAGTCTTTAGGTGTGATGCGTATGGCATCATCCCAATTGTTGGTTATGTATCGCCATGGGTTTGCAGCCGTTGCGTTAAGATCGTTCTGCAGCACGAGAGGCATGTGTTCCTCGTTGTCGGCTTTGCGTGTAGGCCGTAGCATGAAATCGCTCTGCTTGATGTTTTCCAGAATGTCTTGACGCTTTATGCCATAGAGCGGCATTCCAAGAGTCTCCAAACCACCTTCAAGTTGCTTGTAGTTGCTGTACAGGAAGTTGCGTGCTCTGTCCACACTCTCAAGGTCGAGGGCCATAGGGTTTCCTATTTCTCTGACAATCTCATCGTGCAGCTGTTGAGGCATGAATTCCATGCAGCGTATAATGTAGCTGTTCACCTCGCTGCACCACTCTTTAAGTTGTGGGTAGGCGGTGAAGAGGGCGTAAATGTATTTCACAAAATGTGGTTCCCTCATGTAAAGAGGTCTCCACGAGTTGAAGAGTTTCACGTTCTGTTCCACCTGTAGGTCTATGAGTCCCTTCTCGGCGTTGGGTGAAGCCATGAACAGTGTTACGGGCGATGTGGAACCAATGACCTGGTTGCCGTAGACAAGGAAGAAAATGTTGTCCATCTTGTCAAAGTTGAACGCTTCCTTGTCTTGCTCAAGAAACATCTCTATGGTTTCGCCTAGAAGACGGTGCTGCGGGTTTTCCTTCAGTCGTGCTGTCTCTGCCGTTTTGTTCCATTTTATGATGTGCAGTTTTGTTCCCAACTCTTCCAAGTTGAAGAACAGTTGTGCAATGTCCAACGCACCGGCCACAAGCTTTTCGTCCATCAGCTCGCCTTGCAGGTTATTGTGCATGGCGAGTCGTTGGAATGCGTTCTTTACGAGGTCCATCTGTGCAAACGGGCTTGGTATGGCTGTGCGCGGTTTTTGTGACAGTCCGCCGTTTGGATCGGCAATCATATCAATCTCGTCGGCCGAGTATTGGCTGTTGAGTTCGATCCATCCTTCACCTGTGGTTTTGTTGTTGTAAGATAATATGTTGCTCATTTTTTTTCTTCTTGTGTTTACACCACGCCGTTGAATTTGTCGTCCACAATCTTGTCTAACGTCTCGTTGAGGAGCGTCATAAGGCGCGTGGCCACTTGTGACGAGTTGAAACGCGATGCTTTGACAGCTTTCTGAGAGGCCGAATTCATGGCGGAGAGTACTGTCTTATAGTCTATTGTCGATTTGAGAAATCCTGTTTTCGGTTCAATGTCGCGCAAGCAGTCTTTAAGTTTGTCTGTGTCAAGGTTGAATGGTTCAAAGCTTCGCTGGTTGGCTTTCAGTTCCCTTAGCCATTGCAGGTAAGCCACGAAGAATCCGCCAGTCAGCGTTGTGAAGAACGTTGTTGTGAAGAACGTCTTCGTAAGCTCGGGCTTGTCTTGTGTGAAACCGCGTCCCACATCGTTCTTCAACTGATGCGTTATGTACATGTAAGCTAGATGAAACTTAGCCATCTGTTTGTCTATGACCATTCTTGTTGGCAGACCGAGGTCTTTCAGCGTTACAGCCAACTTGTTCGCAGCCAAGCCATATTCTTTGAATATCGGGTTTGTTGCCACTCCGTTTGCCGTGTGCAGTTTGTCATCGGGTAACTGAAGAAAGTCAATTATTGCCAATGCTCCCACAAACTCCACGATGTGGGCATCGTTTCGTTGCCCGTTGCCTCCGGGGTCGTTGAAATAGGGTGTTGACGGCACTTCGTCGCCAACATAGTAGCAAGCGTTTATTCTTGACAGTCCTGTGTCTTTGCCATCGCGTTTTATGCCTGTCAGGTTGTCGTGATAATAGAACAGTGCCGACTTGGTTTTGCTTATGAAGTCGGCGCGTGAAATGGGGCTGTTCTCGTCTTGCTGAATGTTGAAATAGGGTAGAACGGTGAGTGCTCCAATTTTTGCATCGCGCAGGTCTCCACGGTTGCTTACGTTGGCGTTCATAGCCGCTCCCCTAATGTTTTTTACGATTACAGGATATCCAGCTGCTCCCGTTCCTCCAAAAATAGAGCTTACCACGAACACGCGGTCTGTCTTTTGGAACACGTTCGAAAACTGTTTGAACTCGTTGCTGTCCTTGAACATGTTCAGGGCCACGCTGCCAATGTTCGGGCTTCCGACGAAGCCAATGTCCATTTTTGTGTCAAGCTGCGCGCGAGAAAACATCATGGAGCAAAGAGCTTGGTTGGCGCTGTCGAGGGTGTTGAAAGAAATGAAGGAAGCAAACTTTTTAGAGTCTACTCCTCCCATATTGAACAGGAATGTGTCGGGGAACTCTTCTGCTGCAGGTATAATGTCGCTTAGTGTGGAAATCTTTGCTGCGAAAAATCCGGCGTCCACATCGTTGCGCTCACCGTAGAGCTCCTTTCTTATCTGTTTATATCCTCGAAGCAGATTTTCTGTGCGCTTGAGGTCTTCATTGGCCTTGTGCGGGTCAATAATCATGGGCACAATCTCAAGAGGCATGTTGTGACCATCGGCATCAGTAGGCAGAATGCCTGCTGCAAGCTGCATGACGAGCGGTCTGAGCACTCTTGAGCCCGTGCCGCCTACAAGGAATAGAAATAGTCTCACTTTTTTGTTGTTAAGTTACGAGTTATGAGCTTTTTAGCTTCTTGTAATGAACGAATGAAGAAACGTGTGTGACGGGTGTGTCGTGCTACGTTTCCTTCCTACTTTGTAAATGAACCTGTCCTTCTCCTACTCGGGAAATGGTGTGTGTCGGCAGTTGGAGCTCCACCATCTCATGGCAAATGAAGCCACGATGAAGAGCACGGCCTCTATCAATGTTTCGCACAGGACAAAATGGAATGCTGGTACACCAAAGTAGAGTTGCATCTGTTCCATCGTGCTTGTTATGTGGAAATAGCTTGCCAGACCGCTCACCACGATGGCACAGCCTGACATAACAGCCCAATGGTACCAGCGCGAGAACCTTACAGAGTTTATAACGTAGTAGAACACAGCTGCAAATGCCCAAGCTGTTACAACGACAATCATGGCGTTGCTGAAATAGAGATGACTATTGTACATCTCGTTAGAGAACTCTGTGTCGTAGAACAGACTTTCGAAAATCTGTGCCGGAAAGACGAGCATCATAACTGAAATTGCGATGCCGCCAATGAGTAATATGCCGTTCTTCATTTTCTTTTTTCAATTGTTTTTATTCCATCTCAAGTTTTATCTCAAAATGTCCTTCTCCATTACTGTTACGTTGATACGAATCGTAAATGCCGCCGAGGAGATATTTCAGGGCGAAGGTGGTGCTTTTAAAGGATGGTGCTTGCAAGTTGGTGTCATCATCACTTGACGATTCGTTAATCCACGTTGGCAGGTTGTTGCGCAACTTTATCACAACCTCTTGTTTGTGGTTTATCTTTTTTGTTTCAAGCACAAAGATGTGTGTTGCCGAGCCAATGTATTTCTTTTCTGCCGGTGTGATGTCCTGTCGCTTTATTGGTGTAATGGCGCATATTTTTACAGGGTCGTCAGAGCTCACCTCATAGTTGTTCTTGTTGCAGAGCGTGTTCTTGTCGATGAGCATGCCTCCGAGGTCAACAGCAAGAGCCAAACGAATGTCTCCCGAGTTAGAATCGGCCTCCATGTTTTCAATGCGTGTTATCTGCGAGCCTTGTCCGCGCACAGGCTGGAATCGCCCTCTTATGGCATCGTTGCGTAGAAGCAACGAGTAGTGGGGGTGGTAAATGGGAGCTGCCTCAAAAAGGCACATCTGCTCGAAGCCAGGCAGATTGTTAAACTGTGCGAACGTGCTGTAGTTCTGGTCTTTTGTCAGTCGAGCCATGTTGGCGTTGCTTCCCACCACAATGATGTAGTAGGGGCGTTGCCCGTTGTAGGCCAGTCCTTTAGACGGACTGTTGTATGGGTAATAGAGTCCGTTGTAGCTGCTGTTCATCTTTATCACAAGCATGGCCTTGTTTTTTACGCTTGTTTTGAAAACAGCGTTTGTCATGCCTTGTGCTTCTGCAAACACCTTTTGTGGGTTTACGCCTTGCATGGCTCGTGTAGAGTAGATCATGTCGGTCACCAAGATGGACAGGTCGTCTTGCGAGGTGTTGTTGAGAATGGTGTCGAAGATCCGTGCAAAGTCGGTGTAGGAAGCGTCCCCCAACCCCTTTGTCGCTTCAAAGATGTTGTTGTCGGCAATGAAGCTGCTTAGACCTTTAGGGTATGGGGTTATGGTGCTGTTGACGACAAAAATCTTGCCGTCACCACCTTCTGATGGCATGCTGTTAAGCAGCTTCACAATGGCTGCCTTAAACCGTCCGTCGCCCTGAGGCGCGTCATACGCCGTCATGCTTCCTGAACGCTCAAGATAGAAATTGACCTTGATGTGGTTGCTTGCTCCTACGCCCGTAAACATTATCTCCAAGGGCGGACGTCGTTGGGCGAACATGTCGCTTATGTAAGCCTTCACCTTTTCTGTGTCCATGCTGTCGCCGTTGTAAAACTCGCTCATCTTTGCCTTGTGGCTGTCTATGAACGAGGTTATGCGTGCCCAGTCGGCATTGTCGATGGTTGCGTCTTCTGCCGCCAGCTCCACGAGCATGCGGTCGAAGGTGTTATGTGTTTCGTCCGTGCAAGCCGCCAATGTTATTGTTGTGGCAGCTATTGCACCGGCAAGAATGGTTCTAATTGTTTTGTTCATGAACGTTAGACGTTGTGTTTGGTCTTTTTGTTGCGTTGTGTTAAACAACATGATGCAAAAATACAAAAAATATTTTAATTATGTGCTCAAAATCATTATATTTGACCTTGCTGTATGTTATTTTTGTTCTTCTCCTGTTGCCTGCTTCTTAAACCGAAACGTGTTATCAGTTAGCCCATTGCGCTTCAAGCGCGTGCCATATATTGTATCTCGTTTCTGGAGAGACGCTTTCCATCAGTTTGAAAATGCCAGCGGTGGAGGTGCGATGCGACAGTTGTTCATACGGGCAGAGTTTCTTCTGTTTCTCATATCCTGAAGCAAGAGCGTGGGCAGCAATGTCGCTTTCCTGCTCAAGACACAGGGGGCGTATGATGGTAAGAGGCATCTTGTCCAACTTATAGGTTGGCGGCATGGATGAGAACTGCCCATGAAACATGAGGTTCATGATTGCCGTGTGCATGATGTCGTCGTTATGGTGACCTAAGGCCAGTTTGTTGCACCCAATGGCTTGTGCCAACTCAAAGATGGCTTTACGTCGATACCATGAACAAAGGAAGCACGGACTCTTTCTTCGGTCTGTCTGAGGATCAAACTCGGTCTCCAGAATGTGCAATTTCACCCCAAGGCTTTCTGAAAACTTCTGTAGGTAAGAGCTGTCCGACTCGTAACTGATGTTGCGCATGCGCACATGCACCGCTTCTACCTCAAACCGTGGTTTGAAGATGCGGCTTCTCTTGGCAAGCGCTTCAAGCAGAAAAAGCGAGTCTTTTCCTCCAGACAGGGCCACAAGCACCCTGTCGCCGTCTTCAATCAGCTGGTAGGTGGTCAGCGCTCTGCGGAATCGTTTCTCTAACCGTTTTTCTATGGTTTTGTCTCTGTCTTTTTCTGTTGCTTTCTCTGTCTCTTCCATTGAACTAAAATGTTATTTAAGAAACGCCAACCATACGGCGCCGACAAGCAGTACGAAAGCCAGAATGTGGTTCCATTGCAACTGCTGGTTTTGAAACATCACGTTGGCAATAATCACGAACACGGTGAGGCTTATGCATTCTTGTATCACTTTCAACTGTATGAGTGAGAACGGGCCGCCGTTTCCCATGAACCCTATTCGGTTGGCAGGCACCTGACAGCAATATTCGAAGAAGGCAATGCCCCATGAAAAGGCAATGATGCCTATTAACGGCCATGAAGCCGTTGTCCCGTTTTGTTGCAGACGTAAGTGGCCGTACCACGCCAGCGTCATGAAGATGTTGCTCAAGATGAGCAGCAGAATGGTGTAAATTGCGTTCATATTTCTCTGTTCTTATCTTCTTTTCTTATCTTTTCTTTTATGTTCTTGTTATCTTTTATCTTCTCTTGATTCTTTATTTTGTCGGGGTGTAAACATTAAAAGTCTCCCACAGATTTTTCACAGTCCTTCAGATCTCTCTTTACGTTTATGTGTCATAAAGATCTGTGGTTAGATGTGTAATCTGTGGGAGCTTTAAGCCTATTTAATTATGCTTTTTCTTATTTTTTTCTCCTTTTCCCTTTTCCTTTACTTTTTTCCCATCAACATCTTGTCCATGTTGTAAGCAGCTTTTCTGCCGTCGCCCATGGCAAGGATAACGGTTGCTCCGCCGCGTACTATGTCACCACCTGCAAACAGCTCAGGACGTGAGCTTTGCATTTGGTCATTCACGGCTATAGTGTTCTTTCGACCCAGCTCGAGTCCGGGGATTGATTTGGGAACCAGTGGGTTAGGTGACACGCCCACAGCCACCACGACAAAGTCGGCGTCAACGGTCACAGTCTTTCCTTCTACGGGAACCGGACTGCGGCGGCCTGATGCGTCAGGCTCTCCAAGTTCCATAACCTGCAAGACAGCTTGCTTCACGGCGCCGTTCTCATCGGCAATGTATCTTATAGGATTATGCAGAGTGAGGAATTTTATTCCTTCCTCCTTAGCATGCTTCACCTCCTCCAGACGAGCAGGCATCTCCTGTTCAGAGCGACGGTAAACGAGTGTCACGTCGCCGCCAAGGCGTTTGGCTGTGCGGCACGAGTCCATGGCTGTGTTTCCACCTCCCACGACGAGCACATGGTGTCCAGGGTTTATGGGCGTGTCGGTGTGTGGGTTGGCTGCATCCATGAGGTTCACGCGTGTGAGATATTCGTTTGATGACATGATGTTAAGGCTGTTCTCACCAGGAATGTCCATGAAGCGTGGCAGACCTGCTCCGGAACCTACGAAGATGCCTTTAAACCCTTGTTGTTCAAGCTCTTCAACTGATATGGTCTTGCCAACAATGCAGTCGGTCACAAAGTTTACACCCATCTTTCTTAGGTTTTCGATCTCCACATCCACGATGCGGTTTGGCAAGCGGAATTCTGGAATGCCATATTTCAGCACACCGCCAATCTCGTGCAGCGCCTCAAACACGGTTACCTCGTAACCCTTCTTTGCCATGTCGCCAGCAACGCTCAATCCCGAAGGGCCGGATCCCACCACAGCCACTTTTATGCCGTTGCTTGGAGCTACCTCTGGTACAGAAGCCATGCCGCTCTCACGCTCAAAGTCGGCCGCGAAACGCTCAAGATAACCAATGGCCACAGCCTTGCCGCTCATCTTCAGGTGCACACAACGGCTCTCACATTGCTTCTCCTGTGGACACACACGTCCACACACGGCAGGCAGAGCCGATGTGTCTTTGAGCACCTTGGCTGCTGCCAGGAACTGTCCTCGCTCAATGTTCTTGATAAACGACGGAATGTTTACGCCCACGGGGCACCCCTCCACACAGGCTGGTTTGGCGCAGTCGAGACAGCGGTGGGCTTCTCTTACGGCCATCTCTCGTGTCAGGCCACAGTTCACCTCTTCTGTGCGTGTCGTGGCACGGTAGGCCGGGTCGAGCTCAGGCATCGTCACGCGCTCTATTTGTGCACGCTCCTTGGGCTTCATGGCTGACCTAAGCTCCTTGCGCCAGTCGGCGTCGCGGTCGGTAAGGGTCTTTATGTCGTCGTCTGTCGGCTCCACGTCCATGGTCGGTTGTGCGGCACCAGTTTGGGCCTTGTCGGCATGGCACAGCGAGGCGAGGTGTTCTTCAAAATGGTCCATCTCGTCGCGCTCAGCCTGTTTGAAGGTTCCCATGCGTTTAAACATCTCGTCCCAGTCGACAAGACTTCCGTCAAACTCGGGGCCGTCAATGCATACGAAGCGTGTCTTTCCGCCAATGGTCAGTCGGCAAGCGCCACACATGCCTGTGCCGTCTACCATGATGGTGTTGAGCGACACCTCGCTCGGTATGTTGTGCTTCTGTGCCAAGAGCGAGCAAAACTTCATCATGATGGGTGGGCCTATAGCAAAAATTTTGTCCACATGTTCCTGCTGCACCCATTGGTCAATGCCCTCTGTCACGAGACCTTTCTGTCCATAAGAGCCGTCGTCGGTCATTACTGTCAGCCCATCGCTGCTTTCGCGCACCTCATCCTCCAAGATAACGAGGTCCTTGCTCCTTCCTGCAATGACAGACAGCACACGGTTTCCGGCTGCCTTGAGCGCACGCACAATGGGCAGCATTGGAGCCACGCCCACGCCGCCTCCTGCACACACCACGGTACCGAAGTTTTCGATGTGAGTGGGGTTTCCCAACGGTCCTACCACGTCAGCCAGGCAGTCGCCTTGCTGCATGTCGCACAGCTTTGTCGACGAAAGGCCCACCTTCTGCACAACGATGGTTATCGTTCCTTTCTCAGGGTCTGCGTCGGCTATTGTTAAAGGCACGCGCTCACCGCCTTCGGCTATTCTGACAATGACAAAATTGCCTGCCTTGCGGCTGCGTGCTATCAGCGGTGCTTTTATCTCGAAGAGAAACACCTTCTCTGAAAACTGTTTCTTAAATGTTATTGTATACATGTGCTGTCTGTTTTTAGTTAGGTAATATATGAAAAAAGTTGACAAACATGCAAGTTGGCAAGTTCTTGCCTATGCAAAAAACTTGTCAACTTGTGCATTTGTCAACTTTATTAGAAATTCTTGTCGTCAATCATGTCGAAGCCGCAGTAGGGCACAAGCACCTTCGGCACGCGAATGCCTTCAGGTGTCTGGTTGTTCTCCAAGATGGCGGCCACGATGCGGGGCAGAGCGAGTGCTGAGCCGTTGAGGGTGTGGCAGAGCTCAATCTTCTTTGTTTCGCTGTTGCGATAACGGCAATGTAGGCGGTTGGCCTGATAGCTCTCGAAGTTGCTTACTGACGAAACCTCGAGCCAACGCTTTTGTGCGGCGCTCCATACCTCAAAGTCGTAGCAGATGGCAGATGTGAAGCTCATGTCGCCGCCGCAGAGGCGCAGAATGTGATAAGGAAGCTCCAGCTTCTGGCAGAGGCCTTCAACATGTGCAAGCATCTCGTTGAGCGACTCGTAAGAGTGTTCGGGCTTGTCTATGCGCACAATCTCGACCTTGTCAAACTGGTGCAGACGGTTCAGACCGCGCACGTCCTTGCCATAGCTGCCTGCCTCGCGACGGAAGCAAGCCGAGTAGGCACAACGCTTGATGGGGAGGTCTTTCTCGTCCAGAATCTCATCGCGGAAGATGTTGGTCACAGGCACCTCTGCTGTAGGGATGAGGTAGAGGTTGTCAAGGTTGCAATGATACATTTGGCCCTCCTTGTCGGGGAGCTGTCCTGTGCCGTAGCCAGATGCTTCGTTCACCACGAACGGTGGCTGCACCTCAAGGTATCCGCTCTTGCGTGCCTCATCAAGGAAGAATGCCTCAAGAGCGCGCTGGAAACGTGCCATCTTACCGATGTAAAGCGGGAATCCTGCACCTGTGATCTTTACACCCTGGTCAAAGTCGATGAGGCCCCATTTCTTGCATAGGTCCCAATGACACATTGCATCCTCTGGCAGATCCGGAATGACGCCACCTTCTTTAACCACAACGTTGTCGTTGGCGTCCTTGCCCTCGGGCACGTCATCGTTAGGTATGTTAGGTATGGTGTAGAGCACGGAAAGCAGCTCTTTCTCTGCTTCTGCCTTCTCTGTTTCCAGAGCTTTGTTCTTCTCCTTCAAGGCAGCTACCTCAGCTTTTGCTGCATCGGCCTGTTCTTTCTGGCCTTGCTTCATAAGCTGTCCTATCGATGCTGCCATCTTCTTTGCCTCTGACAGGTTGGCGTCGAGCTCCTGTTGTGTTTCGCGACGGTGTTTGTCGATGTCAAGCACCTTCTTTATTGTTTCCTCGGCATTGGGGAAATGCTTTTTGTTCAGACCTTTTATTACGCGTTCGGTCTCTTCGCTGATAAGTTTTAACGTAAGCATATCGAAAAACTTTTTTTATGTGTTTTGAAAATGTTTCTGTTTCTTTTCGTTTGCAAAGATACAAAAAAAATGTTTATGCCGCACATTTCGGCATAATAATTAATGGCTTTTTGCAAGTGTTTATGTACGCGCCGTATAAAAGCAATAATCCCAGGTCTCTAATGATGAGAGGCCTGGGATATATTGTTGTTTGTTTGGAATAAGATGTGTTTATTTTTGTTATGCTTCTGCTTCAGGTATTACAGAAACTGTGCTCTTGTCATAACGGCCTTTGTGGAAGTTTACCACACCGTCAACGAGAGCATACAGGGTGTCGTCCTTGCCGATACCCACGTTCTTACCAGGGTTGTGCTTTGTGCCGCGCTGGCGAACGATGATGTTGCCGGCGACACACTTCTGGCCACCCCAGATCTTAACACCTAATCTTTGAGAAGCTGATTCACGTCCGTTCTTAGAACTACCTACACCTTTTTTATGTGCCATTTCTTGTTCCTCCTGAATTTAAGCGATTACTTCTTTAATTTTAACTTCTGTGAACTGTGCGCGATGACCGTTCTTCTTACGGTAATCCTTTCTGCGCTTCATCTTGAAGACGATGACCTTGTCACCCTTTACGAGAGGGCTGACAACCTCACAGACAACTTTTGCGCCTTCTACGGTGGGTGCGCCTACCTGTACTGAACCTTCTTTGTCGACAAGCAGTACCTTGTCGAACTCAACAGCCTGACCCTCAGCCACATCCTTGATGTGGTTAACGAAGAGCTTCTTGCCCTCCTCTGCCTTAAACTGCTGACCGTTAATTTCTACAATTGCGTACATTTTTTTATTAATAAACGGTTGCTCCGCGAGGCGACTTGCGTCGTGCAAATGCTTTTCTGAGCCTCCACGGAATAAAATCGGATGCAAAATTACAAAAAGTTTTCTGTATATATATTATGTATTGTATGCTGTTTATGTTTATTTAAGACAGTTTAACAACAGCTATCGCTTTTGTCAGCTTTTTTCTCAGCATTCTCAGCAGGAGCGGCATCCTCAGCAGGAGTGGCATCCTCGGCAGAAGCGTCATTCACGTCAGGATTGGCAGAAACGGCTTTGAATGTCAATTTGTCAGCATCGGGATCTTTGTCAACGACGATGGTAGAGCCTTGAGCCACGTTGCCGCCAAGAAGCAGTTCGCAGAGGCCGTCCTCAACATACGTTTGCAGAGCGCGTTTTAGTGGGCGTGCTCCAAACTGTACGTCGTAGCCCTTTTTCCCAACCCATTTCATGGCTTCCTCGCTCACGGTCATGTTGTAGCCCATGAGAGCCACGCGGTGTTGCAGCTTGGCTGTCTCCATGTTTACGATCTGCATGAGAGCCTCGCGGTCGAGCTGGTCGAACATAATAATGTCGTCGAGACGGTTCAGAAACTCGGGCGCAAACTGTCGGCTCAGACTCTTCTGTATGATGGAGCGTGCCCGTTGTCGGTCGCTTTCGTCCAATCCTAAGGCAGAGTTGTCTGAGGCACCGAAGCCAATGCCGCGTCCGAAATCTTTGAGCTGGCGCGTGCCCGTGTTGGAGGTCATGATAATTATGGTGTTGCGGAAGTCGACAAGGCGTCCGTTGCCGTCGGTCAGCCGTCCCTCGTCAAACACCTGCAGCAAGAGGTTGAACACGCTGCTGTGGGCCTTCTCTATCTCGTCGAGCAGAACGATAGAGTAGGGCTTGCGACGCACCTTCTCCGTGAGTTGTCCACCTTCGTCGTAGCCCACATATCCCGGAGGGGCGCCGATCAGACGTGAGGTGTTAAACTGTTCCGAATATTCACTCATGTCGACCCTTATGAGGTCGGCCTCTGAACCAAACATCTGCTCAGCCAGCTTTTTTGTGAGGTAGGTCTTGCCAACGCCTGTCGGGCCGAGGAACATAAACACGCCGATGGGGCGATGAGGGTCTTTCAAGCCTATACGGTTGCGCTGTATGGCTTTCACCATCTTGTCTATGGCTTTGTCCTGTCCCACCACAGCATGGCGTAGCTCTGTGCCGAGGTTTCGCAGACGCTCTCCCTCGCTCTGGGCAACGCGTTGCACGGGCACACCGCTCATGGTTGCCACGACGTCGGCAATGGCGTCGGCGTCCACAATCTCACGCTTGGTGCTCTCGCCGCGTGCCCACTTGTCGTTGAGCGCCTTCAGTTCCTCCTGTAGGCGTGTTTGGCGGTCGCGGTGGGCGGCGGCCTGCTCATAGTCTTGGGCCTTCACAGCAGCGTCTTTGAGGGCTTTCACCTTCTCAATATCCTTCTCTTTGCTCACAATTTCAGGCGGCACGGAAGCATGGCGCAGACGCACCTTGGCACCTGCTTCGTCCATGGCGTCAATGGCCTTGTCGGGGAATGCACGTCCTCCTACATAACGTGCTGTGAGGCTCACGCAGGCGTCTAAAGCTTCTGGTGTGTAGGTCACATGGTGAAACTGCTCGTAGCGGTCGCGTATGTTGTTCAGTATGGTGCGTGTCTCCTCTTCTGTGGTTGCTTCCACCAGTACCTTTTGGAAGCGGCGTTCAAGGGCACCGTCCTTCTCTATGCTGTTACGATATTCGTCAAGCGTTGTAGCACCTATACATTGGAACTTGCCTCTTGCCAGGGCGGGCTTCATGATGTTGGCGGCATCCATGGATCCTGGCGTGCTTCCGGCGCCTATTATGGTGTGGATCTCGTCGATGAAGACAATGATGTCCGGATTTTGCTCGATCTCGCCAAGGAGGGCCTGTATGCGCTCCTCGAACTGTCCGCGATACTTTGTTCCTGCCACAATGCTCGTCATGTTAAGACTCACGATGCGCTTGCCAAATAGAACGGGCGATGTGCGCTTATGGGCGATCAACTGTGCCAGTCCTTCCACGATGGCGCTCTTGCCTACGCCAGGGTCTCCAATGAGTATGGGGTTGTTCTTCTTGCGTCGGCACAAGATCTCCGACACGCGCATGATCTCCCTCTCGCGTCCCACCACGGGGTCGAGCAGCCCGTCGGCAGCAGCCTTTGTGAGGTTGGTCGAGAAGCGGTCGAGCACGGGCGTGGTCGAGTTGACAGCGCTCTCTTGCGACGTTGTGGCTGTCGAGTCTTGTCGGGCCTGTGAGTTTTGTGACGAATTGGGCTGGTCTGGCACATAGTCTTCATCGGGAAGCTCCAGTCCGTCCGTTACGCTTGTCTTGTGTTGAAACTCGCGCATGGCATCGTCGTAGCTTATCCCCTCTTCTGCGAGCACGCGTTTGGCCCCGTTCTCTGCCGAGTCGTGCAGAATGGCGAGTATAAGGTGCTCAGGCTCAACCTGTGCCGAGTGTTGTTGGCGTGCCTCGAGAACGGCGAGACGCAGTATGTTTGTTGAGTTTTCGCTCAGCTCTACTGTGTTTATATCGTCCATGCCATTTGTGCCGTCGGCAACCTTCTCGAAGGTGTCACGGCGGGTAAGTGGCATTACGCGTCGTTCGAGCTCTGAGCGCACAGCCTCGGGCTTTACGTTTTTGTCGTAAAGCAGCGTGTATATTGGTTTCGTGCCGCTTTTCATGATGCCGAGCAACAAGTGTTCGGGCTTAACGTCTTTGCTGTCGGTACGTTGAGCCTCTTCCTTGCTTTGCATCAGAATGTCTGACACTTTCTTTGAAAACTGGTTTGTCATTCTTTTTCTCCTTGTGTGTTGTTAAACCTTTACATCCAGACTTTCTTTCTCTCTGTTCTCTTTTCTCCTTCTTTTTTAAATTTACAGTCTGGCCAAATGTCCTGCGTCTTTGACACAGTTAGTCTTAATGTATAAAGCAAAAGGTGTGCCAACTGGCGCCATCCGTTTTTTTTGCCTTTACCCTTTAAGTAGGTGTTCAAAATTAATTTAAATGATTCTATGCTCTATTTTGGTCTGTATGTTCAGCTCCGAAGAGGGAGTGTAGCGGGCTACACGACCGATGAGAGCTGGGCATACGGGCCAAAAGAGGGCGTAGAGGCATTTGAAAGCATAACCTTTTTTATAAGATTCATATATGCGATTAATTTTGAACACCTACTTATCTTTTTTTAGTTTTATCTATTTGGTGTAAAACTCAATAAGCTTTCTAAGCGCTCTTTGGCACACGGGGCAGAAATCGGGCGTTTGGTTTGAGCGCATGCGGCAGTCGTGAGTCGGTCTGTAGACCCCTTTCAGGCTGTAGCCGGCGCCTTCAAACACGCCGACCTTCTGAGCGTAAGGTTTGGTGTCGGGTGTGGGCACGGGCGTGTTGCTGTCGATCATGTCCTGCCATTTTCTCTCAAACTGGGTGAGCGTTGTGAGGTTTGGCTCCCATGGTTCAACGTCGTGTGGATACATCGGAATGGCCTCTTGCTCATAAGCATACTCGTCCCCCAGTCCGGCGAAGCTGTGGCCAAATTCGTGCACTACCACAGGCTTGAACATGGGGTGGTGGGCCATGGCGAGGTTGTAAGAGTTGAGAATGCCTCCACCGCCATACTCGGACGTGTTCACTAACACAATAATGTGCTCGTAAGGAGTGCCTGCCAGCAGGTCGTGCATGGCCTTGAGGTTGAGTGTTGTGAGGTAACGGTCGCTGTAGAACGTGTCAAAATGGCTGCCTAAGGCTGTGTTGCGCCATACGCCTTTTGACGGCTCGCTTGTGCCGCTCTCCTTTGAAGGTGCCTCCACGGCCACTACGTTGAAGCGGTCTTTCAAGCTTTTGAACGGCTCGTGTGCGAACAGGGCTTCGGTGGCTGCCTTCGCGTCTTTTATGAATGTAGTCATCTCGCTCGTTGTGTAACCCTCAGCAAGAAACGCGATGTTTATGCATCGCGAGGTATCGGCTGCTTTCACGAGCGTGGTGTAAGGTGTCACGTTGCTGAAGCCTATGTGACGGATCAGAATGTCAGATGGCACAACGGTGTGCGTGAGCGTTGTCGTCACCTCGCGTCGGTTGGAGCGCAGGTCAATGGTCACGTCAACGGTGTCTTTTGGCATGGGCACAAGAAACACGTTCTCAAAAGATCGGTCTGTCGTCTTTGCCTCGTCGTAGGTAAGCCATTCCTGAAAGAGGGTGGAGAACGAGTTGCGGTAGATAATGCGCTTTGTCTTATGGTCGCGCACGGTTATCTGTCCGTTTCCCTCCACAGGCAACTCTTCCAGGTGGTTGTGCTTGCCGTGCCATCGTGGCATGAGGTTAAGCTTGTCAACATAGATGTGCTGTCTTGAAGCGTTGCCGGCAAAGGTGTAGTCGATACGCAGCGTGCTGTCACAGAACCAGTTGTGAAACTCTGACGCCTCGTTCTTGCCTTCCGTGTTTATGTCGAGGCTTTTTGTGGTGCAGGCCTCCGTGTTTGTTTTAATCTCAACGTTCGTGTTGTCACGCAGATTATTTGCTTTGCCGGTGTTTACAAGGCAGAGCAAAGCGCCAATGATAATGTTTGTTCTTATCGTAAATTTAAAGTTGAAATATGTATTTAATGCTCGCTTTTCCATGCTTTGTAAGAATTTTGATTTTTATTTCGATTTTTTTTGAATTGTTGCTCCAGTTGGTGCAGTCTTGATCTTTGGATTTTGCGCCGAGCACAAAACTCAAAACTCCTTCATTAGCTCCCGTATGTAAGGTCTCTCCCAATCGCTCTCATGGTGCCGTTCTTTTCCGTGAAGTAGAAGGTCAGCATCGAGCAATACCAAACCGTTGGCACGGTTTTCGCGAGAGTCGCCACATTGAGCCTCAATGTCTTTGAGCACCTCTTTCACCTCGTCTGCTGATAGGGTGGTGAGAGCTGTGGCTATGCAGTTGGCAAACTTGCGTGGCAGTTCGCCGTTTCTCGTTTCACGGAACAGCTGACCTATGGGGTCTGTGAGCATGGTTCGCGAGAAGTACACCTCTTTGAAGGTTCGTTCTACCAGCTTTTTAGCTTTTGTTATGTTGTCGGCGCAAGGCGAGTTGGAACCCAACGCTATTATTATTCTCGTTTGTATCATGTTACAAATGTACGAATATATTTTTATCCATACAAGTAATCACTTGAGATAAAGGCACAAAAAAACCGCCAGAACTAAGTTCCAGCGGTTAATCTCTCATTTTTTCAGTTCGAGCTTAGCAGTTGTTCGCTGCTGAGTGGCTGATTACTGCTGAGCAGCAGCTGTGTCCTGAGCAGCTGTGTCCTGAGCGGCTGTGTCGTTCAGAGCAACTGAGTCAGAATCGTTGTTAGCTGCGGGAGCAGCTGTTTTGTTACCACATGATGCGAATGAGATAGCTGCGATAGCTACGAACATTAAAACTAATTTCTTCATTTTCTTTGCTTTTTAAATCTGTAAAACAATCATTTGTT
>OIXA01000472.1_pt1 | contig 58577 bp, 39 predicted proteins | sample 1587721 | NCBI WGS metagenome assembly OIXA01 (sample SAMEA3888900, study PRJEB22519) | human gut metagenome | biome: human gut; feature: human-associated habitat; material: faeces | place: Denmark | collected 2013
TCAAAGAGGCTCTTTGAGGAGCTCATTAAGCCTCTTTGACGACCTCAAAGAGGCTTAATGACAAAAGAAGGGTGTGTTTAAGAACTGTTAACAATTCGTAATTGAATTTTAACTATAATTTTATGCATTGTGAAAGGACAAAGTCTTGTTTGCTATCATTCTGTCATTCTGTATATTTATGCAAAATTAGGGTGAAAATGCTCCCGTTTTAACATTTTTGCATCCTTTGCAAAGCATGTTTGTAAGTCACATTCGTACCAGGGTTTAAAAGCAACTGAGGCACTTAGACCTCGTAAATGCGTCATTTACACTTGCTAAATACGTCATTTACGAGGTATAAGAGCCTCACTTTCTTGTAACAACTGAGATAGTTGTAATCTTGTTGTTGAAGGTTTCAGAACTTCTTGAAATGGAGACGTAGCGTCTTTGAGCGTAGCACCATTCTGCCGCCTGTCAGCTTTTCTTTGGCAAAGCCTTCTTCAAGGTTGTTTATGCCGTAAGGGGCCAGCAGGGTGGGGTCGTCGATGGGGTGGTCGCCGCCGTTGTCGCCTTTGTCCTCATGCCAGTTGTCCTTATAAGGAGTGCTGGTTATTATGCTGTCGCCTGTTTGGCGGAAGCGTAAATAATAACCGTGAATGCCTTCTTTGTCGGTGTCGCGCACACTTATGAGCTTATATTGCACGCCCCAGAACACGCGCTTTCCTGACATGTCTAGCGTGTTGCCTGTTGCCAGCGTGTCCACTTGTTCAAGATGCCAGAACCCGTCAAAATTGCCGTTGTCGCTGGTTTCTATCGTGCATGATGTCATGGCCGCAATCATTGTTGCGCCAATGGCTGTATATATCGCTTTTTTCATTGTTTCTCAATTATACAAGCTATAATATTTTTCCTTTTTCTTTTCTCTTTTTTCTTATAAACAGTAACGGCATCAGCCCTTTTTTTACCTTTTTACCTTTTTACCTTTAAAAAAGTTTATAGGATTTTTCCCTTTTCCCTTTTCGTTTTTCCCTTCCAACGGCGTCAGCCCTTTTTTACCTTTTTACTTTTTTACCTTTAAAAAGTCCCTTCTTGCAAACCGTTATCTGTCCTCCTGCGTTATGGCCGAGCATAAGGTTGCTGCCGAAGTCCATGCCATAAGCAGCTGTGGCTTGCCAACCGTTGTTGAAGCGGTAGGTCGACTCGAGCATGAAGCTCACGTTCTGGTGCGCCTTTGTGAAGGGATCTGAGTAGGTGCCCCATCCCTTTTGCCATGTGGCGAGAGCGCGGTACGACAAGCGGTCGGTAGGTTGTCCGTCAAAGCCTAAGTGGAAGGCCACGAAGCGGTTGTCGTAAACACCTATCTTCTCGTTGGTGTTATATATAGGTGAGCGGAACAGCGGGTTGCCGATGACCTGTCCCCAATGTTGCCATCCGGTGTAGGCGCTGTGGTTATAGTAGTCGTCGGTGCCGGCAATGTGGTCGCTGATGTTCTGCGTGCGGTCGTGGTTGTATGGACCGCTTTGGTATTTCGTATAGAGATACTCGAACACGATGTTTCGCAGCCATGTGCCATACTTGATGTTCATCTCTGCTCCGAGCATCATGTCTTTGAGGCTATACATGAAGTAGCGGCGGTCCTTCCATGTGTTCCACTCCTCGCCTTGGCCGTAGCCGTTATAGTCGAGCATGAACATCTGGCTGTGGTCCTCGAAGAAATGGTCGGCATACACGCCCAGTCGCCATGTCTCAGAATTGTAGTTTATTCTCATCACCCAGCTGCCCAAGATGTTGCCCTCCTTGTTGCCATACATTCCGTCTGTGTCGTCTTGTCCTCCGGGAAGGAACGCGTTCCAGAACGCTTTGAGGCCTTTGTTGGTAGGAACGGCAACCATCTCGCCCTGTCCGTTGCGCTGGTATGGTGTGCCGCCAAACTGGGTAGCCATTTCCAGTCCCATCTCCAGACTCAGCGGATACAGGTCCTCGTCTTTGCCAATGCGCAGGTATCCAGCCTTCGAGTGGTAGAGCACATTGTCGGCGTAGCGGCTCTGCTTATGCGTGAAGTCGTGCTGCCATGAGTCGTCTGTCATCATGCCGTAGGCAATGTGTCCCTTTAGCTGCACCCATCCGTTGAGCAACGGGACGGTCCAATAGCGTGGCAGAGCCAGCCTGACCTGTGGCACGGGGCGTGCGTTTATGCCAAGGGTCTGTGAGCCCGAGCTCAGACGGTTGTTTTTCAGCTCCATGTCCCACTCCTTGCTGCCCACGGTCAGCGTGCCGTGCAGCCATCGTCCTTCCACATAGGCTTGCTGCACGATGAAATGGCTTGTGTAGTGGAGCGGTGCCACGATGTCCAGTCCGTAGCCCAAGCCCCATCGGCGCAGCGAGTCGGTGTGCAGCGGTCGCTCAATGGTAGCCCTTATGTAACCGTTGGTCTTGTCGAGCGAACTGAGACCGTGTCTGTTGGCGTTGAGCCACAGCGGTGTCTTTCCTTTCGAGGCCGAAGCCTGCATCTCTACCTTGTAGGCAAGGTTTTTTGTCGGCTCCGCCTTTATCAGCGAGTCGCTGTCGTGCCAGTCGGCCTGTGCCATTATTGATGGTGTGGCCAGCAAGAGCATGGCTGTTATTGAAGTTATCTTCATGATAATGAAATTCAGTTATTTTTCCTTTAAACGTCTGTTAGTTCTTTAAATAACGTTCGCGCGTGGGTTTTATTGCGTTATGACCATTGATGAAGTAGGGATTTTCCACCCCGATATAGGGAAAATCCTTTTGCAAGCTTCTTTTTAGTTGCTACCTTTGCATCAGAGAAAAGAAAACAACAGTAAAGAACAAGTTTAAAGATATAAGATTATGAAAAAGTTTATATTCGCCCTTATAGCAATGGTCATGATGACCGTGTCGGCAACTGCTATGAGTTATGAGCAGGCCCGTCAGCAGGCGCTGTTCCTCACCGACAAGATGGCGTATGAACTTAACCTCACCGACGAGCAGTATGAGGCAGCATACGAGATAAACCTCGACTACCTGATGGGTGTGCGCACCGTCGACGACCTGTATGGTCTCTATTGGGAGCGTCGCAACCTCGACCTCAGCTACATCCTGCTGTCGTGGCAGTATCGCGCTTTCTGTGACGCCGCCTATTTCTATCGTCCGCTCTACTGGAACGCAGGCTATTGGCATTTCGGCGTTTATGCCCGCTACCCGTATCGCGACTATTTCTTCTTTGGCCGTCCCACCGTTTACATAGAGTATCGTGGCGGTCACAGCTGGCACATGAACGGTGGTCGCTCATGGTATCGCGACCGTCGCATCTGTCCGCCGCATCATAACAACTATTTCGGAATGCGCGACGGTTTCCGTCGTGGCGATTTCGGCAACGGCTATAGCGGCAACCCCAGCAGCCGCACCCAGTTCGGCACAGCCCAGCGCCCGCCGATGATGAACAACGGAATCATGTCGTTCGGCAACGCTAACCGCAACAACAGCTCGTTCGGCAACGCCAACCGTAACAACAGCTCGTTCGGCAACGCCAACCGTAACAATTCGTTCGGCAATGGCAACGTTAACGGCAACAACGCTCAGTTTGGTTCAGGTCGCCGCTCCTCAGCTTCTTCTCGTGGTAACAGCGCTTTTGGCAGCAATGGTCGCGAGAGCAGCACCCGCAGCACCGTCGGCAACTCGCAGAGCTCCTTTGGCAGCAGACGCTCAGGCTCAACGACAAGCACGCCCCGCAACACGTTCTCACCCAGTCGTAACGAGGGTAGCTCATCGTCATCAGGCTCAAACTTCGGCTCAGGTCGTCGCTCTTCATCATCGTTTGGTGGCGGACGCGGTAGCTCTTCGTTCGGAAGCAGCAGTCGTCCAAGCGCCCCCAGCGTAGCCCCCAGCCGCAGCAACAGTTCGTTCGGCGGCAGCCGTAGCGGTGGAAGCTCATTCGGCGGCGGCCGTAGCAGCGGTAGCTCGTTCGGCGGTGGCAGCAACCACGGTGGTGGCGGTCATGGCTCGTTTGGCAGCAGAAGATGAATTAAGTGAAGAGTGAAGAGTGAAGAATTTTGATTGGATAAAGAAGGTAATTTTAAAGAGACAATTAAGGGTTATAAAAGAATATTATTGGTCTAATTTTTTTCTCACGACTTGCAAGGGATAAGTGCTCCTGAGCAAGTCGTGAGATTTTTTTTACCGTCACCAAGCCATCTATTTCAAAGCTCCAGCACGCGCACCTCAGCGTTTTTCATCGGCACAATCTTGTTTGTGGGCTTGTCATAATAGACGCTTTGTATGGCCTTGTTAATGATGCCGTGGCCTACGGCCAAGACCGTCTTTCCGGGATAGCTGCGGCGTATGAACTCGATGAAGCGTGCCGCACGCGCTTTCAGGTCGTCCATCGTCTCAATGTCGTCAGGCCATGGCTCACCTTTAAGGTCGGGTATGTAACGCCCTGTGAAACCTCCCCAGTCGCGCTCGCGCAGCAGAGGCGTGGTCACAACAGGCGCTTTGTGGGGTAGGGCTATGATGTGGCAAGTGTCGATGGCGCGTTTGAGATCGCTCGACACGAAAGCGTCGATCTGCCTGTCTGCCATCTCTTTCGCCACCACCTCAGCCTGTTCGCGTCCGTGGGTGGTGAGCTGTCCTTGAGTCTGTCCTTGCATTATCTGGTTCACGTTGTCCACCGTTTCGCCGTGGCGCGTGAGCAAAAGGGTTGTATGTGTCATTGCTTGTTTTCTTTCTTTTTTTATTTTCTTTGTTCCTTTTCTTTTTTTCCGACTGCAAAAGTAATGATAATTCGCGATTTTTTGATAATTTTGCCAATGTAAGTTTTGCTTACGAAACAGAAACAATTCTATCCCCCACAAACACCTTTTCATTATGGACAATCTGTTGCTTAGCGCAGCCATTGGCGACATCGCAGGAAGCGCATACGAGTTTAATGCTACAAAGAACGAGGAAGACGTGGTGTTCTTCCATCCGAAAGCCAAGTATACCGACGACACGGTCTGCACCTTCGCTTGTGCCGAGGCGCTGCTCCGCGACCTCAACATGGGCGACAACCTGCACACACGTTGCCGCCAGCACCCGTGGGCAGGCTATGGAGGCAACTTCATGAGATGGGTCAGCTCGTCAAACCCTCAACCCTACAACAGCTTCGGCAACGGCAGCGCCATGCGCTGTTCGGCGGCAGGATGGCTGGCAGAGAGCGAGGCCGAGTGTGTGAGCATGGCATCTCACACCGCCATGCCCACCCACAACCACCCCGAGGGCATAAAAGGAGCGGTGGCGACAGCCCTCACCGTCTTTTTCTTAAAGACAGGACGTGGTGCCGACTATGTGAAAGAGAATGTGCTTCAACGTTATTATCCCGAGTGGGCATCGCTCTCTTACGACGACATAAAGCCGCGCTATACCTTTGACGAGACGTGCCAAAAGACCGTGCCCGCGGCCCTCATCTGCCTTCTTTCTTCTTACGGCTATGTCGACTGCCTGCGCCGTTGCATATCTCTTGGCGGTGATGCCGACACGCTCTGTGCCATTGCCGGCCCCATGGCCTATGCCATGTATCGCGAGATGCCTGCCGCGTTGGTCGATGCCGCTCTCGACATGTTGCCCGAATGGATGTTGAAGGTCAATGCCGAGTTTGACCGCGAGTGTGGGCGTCATCTCATCATACGCGAAAAACGGTTGCCGCTGCCCGCCTTCTTCACAAGAAAGGTTAAGGGACAGATGCGCACGCTTGTCGACATGCTTGCCGCTCTGAACGCGCGACAGGGCTTCTCCTCACCCGATGAGGCTTACAACGCGCTCATGGAGATCTTGGAGATGGCTCGCATGGGAGGCGATGAGGTTGCGTTCAACTGTAGCTTGCGTGCCATGTGGTGCTACGCCAAAGAGTGTTTCCGCGATGGCCATTTCGACATAGACCTGCTGCGCGACCGTCTCTCGCCCGTGGGCTATCATGGCGTGTATGGCGCTTACCGCGACTATGTTGTCGACAAAACCATCCGCCTGGTGGCTTATCTCAACGAGTTCAGGCGTTACACCAGTGCCGACGACCTGTGCAACGATTTCTTCAAAGCCTCGGGTGGCGTGAACCATTGCGGTCCCAACCCCGAAGACTATTATTTCGCTTTTAGCCCCGACGTGAAAGAGACGTTCCGCCGATACTTGCAACGCTTCTGGCCGGAGCTGGCGCCCACAGGACAGCTCGACGGCAACCTGTTGCGCGAGTTTATGTATCGCCGTCATGAGCGCGGCGTGCGCAAGTATGGCTTGGCGGCTGTGCTGCAACGCAACTTCCGAGACGAGGATGTGAGTTGTGGCTTTACGGTGAAGAAAGCCTGGCGTGGCGGAGCTGCCCCCACCTACATGTACGGCAAAAACGTGTGGGGCAGAGACCAGCGCTACCCTGACCGTCATTACGTCAAAGCATGTGTGGCAAGACCTTATGGCGCCAACGAGGTACAAGACATGTATGAGTATCAGCTTGTTCGCTCCATTCTTAAGGAAGACAAACATTATGTTGAGACAGGCAATTGCTTTGTGCCGCTCGAAGACACCACCTTGCCCGTGTTCATCTGCTATGGAGGCATGATGCTCTTCGACACCCAAGAAGAGAAAAACAAGTTTATATGGAGCCTGCTCGACGACTGGCGCAAGGCAAACAACGGGGGAGACGAGTGATGGGTGTAAGCATTTTCGGACATGAGATAAGCGTCAAGACCACCGACTGCTGTCATGGCGACACACTCGGATCAAGGGTGCCGCCCGCCGTAAACCTCTTTGTCAAGGTCACCGATGGTTGCAACGCCCGTTGCCTGTTCTGCTCCAACGCTGGCGCTCCTCACACCACGGGGCCGTTTGACACGGCGAAGCTCTTCAGCGTGGTTGATGAGCTGCAACGCAACCGCATCATCATCAACCGCTTCAACATAACGGGTGGCGAGCCTGCTGTGGTGGCGCCGCTGGTGGAGGAGCTGCTGCAGGAGCTGTCGAAAAGCCGGTATGACGACATACATGTTCACCTTAACACCAACGGACTGCTGCCTTCGTCGCAGCATCTCATGCAGCACCCTCGCTTCGATTCTGTCTCCATGTCGCTCCACCACTACGACCGCCAGCGGCTGTCGGAGCTTTACGGCACGGAGATCCTGCCGTCGGCGCTTCGCTTTGAGGGCATTGACATGATGAAGCTCAACGCCAGCTGCAACCTTGTGCGCGGATATGTCGACTCCACCGCCGAGGCTCATCGCATGATGAACTTCTGCCTCGACCTCGGCATCACACGCCTCGGCTTTGTGGCTCTTATGGATGTTAACGCCTATTGTCATGAGCGGTTCGTTCCTCTCTCTGCCTTGCAGCTCGACACCATACCTCATTGCTATTTTACCGAGAGCCGCAACCGTGGGCGCAACTGCTGTTGCAGCAATTATCTCTACAACCGCAATCTGCGGGTGCTCGACATCTACATGCGCCATTATGCTAACCGCGCCTACTGTGAGTCGTCGCTGCTCTTCGACGGCAAGCATCTGAGGCAGGGGTTCGGGAACGATAACATTATTTTTTGACTGAAGCTTTTCAAAAGCATAAAAAAACTTGATGACGACAAACGACAACATAGCAGCGCTGTTTGAGCAACGCAAGCATCAGCCACAATGGAACACCTCCTATCCGTTGCGTCCTGACCATTGGGCACGCTACCGATGGGGCGGGGACGAGCTGTCTTTCGACGGCAAGCAACCCTTCGACGGCAAGCAACCCTTCGGTGGCAAGCAGGTTTTGCCTTTCGATGGCGAGCAAGAGCTGTCGATGTATGTCCACGTTCCTTTCTGCAAACGGCTGTGCTCGTTTTGCGAATACACGCGCATGGTGCTGCCCGATGAGGCCACGCAAACCCATTATGTGGATGTCGTGCGGAGCGACATCAGGCGTTTCCGTGAGCAGATGGGAACCTTTCGTCTTGTGGGCTTCGACATCGGCGGCGGCACCCCCATGGCTCTGTCTGACCATGCTTTTGGTTCGCTCCTCGACGTCTATGATGAGGCAGTAGACGGACTGCTGCTTGCTGCCGATTATGAGCCGAGCATAGAAGGCACGTTTGCTTCTGTGTCGCGTCAGAAGCTGGAGCGTGCAGCGGCAAGTGGTGTGCGCCGCCTGTCGCTTGGTTTGCAGACCACCAGTGGCGATGTGTTGTGCCGTCAGAACCGTGCTGTGGAGAGCGTCGCTTCTATGGCGCGTGTGCTCGACATGGCTGCCGCTTGCGGCATGTCCAAGGTTAATGTTGACCTTATGTATGGCTTGCCGGGCCAAACCCAGGTGAGCATTGCTGCCGACATCAGCATCCTTGGCACGCTTCGCCCCCAACAGGTCACGCTCTATGAGCTTCGCACCAACATGATAGCATGTAAGACGTTGCCGTCAAAAGATGTCCTTTATGCCCAATACGCCCAACTGTTCGAGGCTCTCACCGCCATGGGCTATCATGCGCGGTTTGGGCAAAACTCGTTCTCTCTGTCGCCAGTCGATGGCGGCGTGTCGTCCTACCTCCGCAGCCGCATGCTTCACGGCACCTCTTATCGTGGCTTCGGCGTGTCGGCTCAGAGCATGAGTAGGCGTGGTGTGGCTTACAACGTGGGCAAGTCGGCCTCTGCTGACAGTCTAAAGAAAATCCTGCCCGGCAACAGTTATGCCGAGCAGGATGTGTATCTTCTTCCACCTGCCGAGTGGGTCTCCAAGTATGTGTCCATTGCCGCCTATAACGGTGCGTTCTCCTTACGTCGAATAGAAGAGGCGGTAGGAAAAGAAGCCATGCGTCCGTACCTCGATGTCCTTCGTTTCTGTCTTGCCGAGAACCTCATGACCGTCGACGACGCCAACAATTGGGTACGCATCACTCCTCACGGCTTCAAACACTACGGCGCCGTCTTCTCCCTCTTTACTTAAACCCAAAACGGATTCCCCCCTTTTCCGGCGTCAGCTTTTTTATCTTTTTACCTTTTTACTTTTTTACCTTTAAAAATCCTTTTTCGTACTGTTCTTTTATAACCCCGTCCGCCCACGAATAATAGTCGGCAAAGGCTTTATACACGTCTTTCTTATTGCCTTCTTTCTTGTTGCCTTCTTTCTCGTTGCGCAGATCGTTTACAAGCGCCGTTCCCTTATCCATCAGTTCGTCTTCAATCGGCCGGATGAGTTGCAGAATGCCGTTCCCCTTACGGTTCACAAGCTGAGCCACGTCGATGTAGCTTGAGCGCGTCTTCGTGCGAAGCGGGAACAGTTGTTCCTTCAGCTTCAGGCCATATCGGCACAATGCGCTACCTCCCGTGGTGCCACGCCCTACGGTCTCGGGCAGCTTGTCGTTGGGCAGCAAGAGCAGCGGCATGGCCACCGTTGCGAGTGGAGAGCCGATGATAGTCCAAGCCACGGTGTGCGACGGGTCTTCGTCCTTGTTCACCCCTTCAATGAGCTGAGCGCAGGAGGTGCTGAAGCGCGGAATGAAGTCAACAAAATTGGCAAACCTCGGCACGGTGTTGTCCTCAGGTGCGAGGTCAAGGATGTTGACGTTCGTCAGTCCGTGGGTCAGAATGCGTGGCACGGTGCGTATAAGGCTTGGCGCATCGAAGCATCCGGCAAAGGCCTGTTGCGTCATAAACTTGTTGATGGCGAGGTAACGCTCCGTGCCGAGGTCCATGGTGCGGTCGCCACTGTAGGCGTGGTTGGTGCGTATAAGGAACCCGTAAGGGGCCACGTTAGGGTCGTTGGCGTCAAACTTTGTCCATCTGTGAAGCCCCACCTCATAGTAGGCGCAACCTCCTTGCGCGTCGATCACGCCAAAGTTGGCGTTGTTGTTACGCAGCGACGTGGTGTCGAGCAGCGCCTCAAAATCTTTCAGCGTGGCGCATAGGGCCAGCGCCTGGCGCATGAGCATGCCCTCGGTCTCGACCTCAAACTCGGTGTCGCCGTTAAGGTTATAGGCAGCGGTGTTCATTATGGCAAAGCCCGCCTCGTTATGGCCAGACCATATCTCGGTGTTGGCCGAATCTTTTGCTGCCGCCACCCCCATGAAGCGGTAACGCTCGCCTTTCACCGTGACCATGCAGTTGTCGAGGTTTCCTGTGTCGCGGTTCTTGAAAATCATTGGCCGTCCGCTCTTTGTTGCCTTGCCAGAGACGATGAACGATGTGCAGGCCAGCGACGGGAGAACAGACAGAACACACAGCGTTGCTGTGGCTATGATGTGGTGCATTGATAATTTCATGATGTTACCTTTTTAGAATGATTTAATTTCAGATGTTGCAAAATTACGTTTTTTTTATAATATATAATCCTGTTTTTTTCGCTTTTTATGGTAATTTTGCAACGAAAAGAACGATGCTTGTTGCATCTTTTAAAAAATAGAATAAGGTATTGAAAAAAGAGAGTAAACAAAATCAAAAAAGATTATGAAAAAGATTTTTATCATGGTATGTGCTGCCATCGCTCTTGTGAGTTGTGGTGGTAAGACAGCACCCAGTGCTGCCGATGTGGTGAGCGACACGACAGAAGACGTGACCGCCGTTGCGGCAAAGACCGCCAATGAAGCTGCCGACAAAGCTGTTGAGGCTGTAACGACAGCTCTTGACGAGCAGCTGAAGACTGGCGATGCGAAGACTCTTGCAAAGACGTTGGCTTCTGCCAAGGCCGCTGTAGAGAAGTTGCAGAGCGAGGGCAAGACCGAGGAGGCCGCTGCCTATGCGTCAAAGATCAAAGAATATGTAGACAAGAACAAGGAGGCTCTCACCACCGCTGCCAAGGGCGACATGACGGTTGCTGATCTGGTCAACGGCATCGCCAACCTGCCCGCAAGCGTTCAGCAGGGTGCTGCCGCCGCCAAGGCTGCCGTCAATGCCGATGCTGCCAAGGTGGCTTCTGACGCCGATGCCGCCGGCAAGGCTGCCAAGCAAGCTGCTGAGACAAAGATCAAGGAAGATGCCGCTGCCGTCAAGGCTCATGCCGAGGCTGCAAAGAAGGCTGCCGAGGCTCACGCTGCCGCCAAGGTGGAGGAGGGCAAGCAGAAGATTCGCGATGCTGCCAACAAGAAGGTTAACGAGGCCCTTAACGAGGTGCTGGGCAAATAGTTGAGCTTTAAAAGCTTATTATATATAATGTATGGGGCGCTGAAACATGATAGATGAGCCCCTTACGTTTTTTAAAGACAATAGAGACAATAGGGACAATTCTAAACCTTAATCTCAAGCAAGCGTCGCCGCGCTCGACTTTGTCGCTTGCCAGAGCAAGAAGGCGGCGAATATCCATAACCGCAGGTTGAGCAGCCGAAGGCGGCGAAGCCTGCGGCACCACGAATGAAGATAATATCGTCCTCGAAGAGGGCGAACATAGGGGCTTTTACAGTCAGCTTGTGTTCGCCCTCTTCGAGGACGTCTTGTTATTTTGCTTTGAAACCGCAGGTTTCGTTCGCTTCGCTCTCTTCACCTGCGGTTATGGATATTCGCCGCCTTTGGCGACGCTTGTATGAGGTGATGCGTCTCTTATTTCTCTTCCTCAATAAGCTCAGGCATGATAAACACAGCGTGGACCTTTTGTTTCTCCTTTGGCGGAATGTCCATATAGTTGCGGTAGAGGTCAGAGAGATAAGCGTCGGGGTTGCAAGGAGCAGCAAACGTCTTGCCCTCGAAGCTGATGGTGCCTACGGGGAAGATGCTGTCCTGTCGGTGCATTATGCCGTAGCCGTTGTTTATGAGGACGTTAGACATGAATGTGTCGCAACGCTTTGTGGCGAACGCCCATTTCCATCTTAGGCTGTACCACATCTGTTTTGCTCCAAACCACAGCAGCTCGGCTGCGGCCCGCCATGAGTAGGTGTGCGAGTGGTGGAGGATCGAGTAACATTTTGACATTCCCTTGCCATATTTCTTGCAGAACCCCTTCGACACGTTGGGGTAGGCAATGAACGGAAAGATGTCTACATACAAGCCCTTGCTGTATGGCATGGAGAAGTCGTCGTTGGCCTCCACATAGAACGAGTTGTTGTCGCGTACCTTCATTATAGGCTCGCGTGTGGGTTCCGTCTCCGGACTCTGCAGCGTCAGTCCCTCTCTCAGCTCCCCAGGTGCTATCTGTGCGAAGCGTCTGGCATCGTCTAAAGGCATGGCAATGTCGATGTCGTCGTCCCACGGAATGAATCCGCCGTGACGCACTGCTCCCAACAGCGTGCCGCCGTCGAGCCAGTAGGTGATGTTGTGCTTGCGGCAGATGCGGTCGATCTCCTCAAGAATGGTGAGCTGCTTCAGTTGGCAGCGTCGCAGCTGTTGCTGCTTAAACTGTTCCAGTTTGTTCATAATCGTTTGTTAAAGGCGGGCATCAGGTTCGTCTTCTGCTCCTTCCCCGTTCGTTCTTCGTTTCCCTTTTCACGTTCTTCTTCATTTCCTTCTCACGTCCACCACCTGTCCCTGGCTGTCAGAGGCCAGCGTGTGGAGCGTTGCCTCTGCCACCTTTTCGGGCATGAGCAGCGTGTCGTCGGGTTCAATGCCGAAGTTTTTCTGTCGCATGGGTGTCTTTGTGCGCTCTGGGTTTATGCAGTTTATCTTTATGCCGTCGCCGTCCCACTCTTGTGCCACGGCCTGTACAAAGTTGACGATGGCTGCCTTTGTCGACGAGTAGATACTGTAGAAGGCGCGTCCGCGTGTGTAAGAACTTGAGGTGAAGAACACGAGCTTGCCCTGTGTCTGCTTGAGGTAGGGATAAGCCTCCAGCGCCACGTTCACCGTGCCCATATAGTTGGTCTGCACGGCGTTGATAATGGTCTGATAGTCCATCGTGGCCAGTGGTTCCTTGTTCAGCAGTCCGGCTGTACACACCACATAGTCGATGTGTCCCGCCTTGTCTGCCGCTTCCTTCAGCGCTTTTGCCACGTCCTCGCGCTGTCCCACGTCAATGTGCTGTGCGCTGCGCGAGAAGCTGAACACCTTTGCGCCATAGCCTTCAAGCATGTCGACAATGTTCTTGCCTATGCCGTAGGAGCCGCCAAACACCACAGCCACCTTGTCGCCGAAGGTCTCTGCAGACAGCTCGTTGTTGTCGGGCTCCGTGTTCTTCAGCTGGAACAGCTTGTCCATCATGTAAGTGTCTTCGCGGTAGGTGAGCTTCATGTTGCTCTCCTCGCCGCTCACCACGAACACCGGCTCTGAGGTGTAGCGTCTCACCACGCCACAGTCGTCGGTTGTCTTGAAGGCGGGGTCTTGCAGCGCCTTCTCGTAAGCCTGCTGTATGAGCTGACGGTCAAACGCCTGAGGTGTCTGTCCGCGGCGCAGGCGTGAGCGGTCGGGTATGTTGGCAATGTAGTCGCCCTCCACCTCTATGATGGTGTCTGCCGACGGCACCGCCACGTCAATGGCCTTATGGTCGTGCAGGGCATCGATCACGTCGTTCAGCGTGCGCTGGCTGAGCAGCGGTCGCACGGCATCGTGGAAGATCAGGTTCACGTCCTCGTCGGCATAAGCCTGTATGGCAGAGAGCGAAGAGTCGTAACGCTCCTTTCCTCCCTTGAGAATCTTTTTCACCTTGCGCCATTTGTTGCGCAGCACGATGTTCTCAAAGTCGGCAATGAGCATGGGGTTCGACACGATGGCAATCTCGTCTATCCGGCTGTTGCGCTCGAACACGTCGACGGTGTGCTCCACCACCATCTTGCCCGCCACCTTGAAAAACTGTTTCGGTGTGGACATGCCGAGACGTGAGCCCACGCCTCCTGCCAATATCACGGCTATGTTTCTTTTCATATCTTGTCTCTTGTTGTTTTCTTGTCGTTTCGTTTGCTTAGGTGCAAGCATGTCGTAATCTTTGCATAGGTGCAACCTATTCTTTGCAAAGTTAATACAATTTTGCTTAAGGGCACAAATTAAAGTCGAAAATCTTTTGTCTCGTTAGTTTCTGCCAAGAAATTATAAGGTTTGAAGAGGTGTTATAGCGACAGAAAAAGTTTATACTATCTTAGAAAAAGTTGAATGGATTTGTACTGTACGCTTGAAGTTGGTTGAATGATTTTTACCTTATCCCCAATCTCTGTTGGATAAAACCATTCAAAAATGGCATTTTCCAAAATATCGGGCGAGAAATTTGGAGGTTACAACTTTATTGCTTAATTTTACAAATGGTAAAGTTAAAATACATTTAAGCCATGGCTATAAGAGAAAGAAGAAAGCGAATCTATCGTAAGCGCATACCTTACGGCATGCAGAACTTTGAGGATATTAGGGAGAGGGATTGTTATTATGTAGACAAGACCCCATTCATCGAAGATATAGAAGACTCTAATATGTATTTCTTCTATATTCGCCCTCGCCGTTTTGGCAAGAGCCTCACCCTCTCCATGCTCGAACATTACTACGACATCAACAAGAAGGACAAGTTTGAGTCCCTCTTCGGTGGATTGTACATTGGCGAGAACCCAACACCTGAGCATAATACATATCTCATCATTCACCTCAATTTCGCTGAAGTGGACGCAGGTATAGACAATTATCAAAGTGGATTGGATGTGCATTGTAACATTATGTTCAATTCATTCTGTAACCAATATGCCCATTTGCTTCCTCCTGATGCAAAGGAGGGGTTGAACAGAGAAATTGGTGCCATAGGACAACTTAGGTATTTATGCCAGGTTTGCAAGGAAGCTAACCAGAAAATCTATCTCTTTATCGACGAGTACGACAACTTTACAAACACAATCCTTGCCAACGAGGAGCATCTGGAGCGATACCGCAACCAGACTCATGGAGAGGGTTATCTACGTCGCTTCTTCAACACCATCAAGGGTGCAGCCGGCTCGGCTTTGGGACGTGTCTTCGTCACGGGTGTAAGCCCTGTCACTATGGACGACCTCACCAGTGGCTTCAACATCGGCACGAATTACTCGCTAACTCCACAATTCAATGAGATGACGGGATTCACCGAGGAGGAAGTGCGGGAGATGTTGGGCTATTACTCAAGCGTCTTGCCGTTCAACCATACCGTAGATGAGCTCATCACCGTGATGAAGCCATGGTACGACAACTATTGTTTTGCCGAGGAATGCTATGGAGAAACCACCATGTACAATTCAGTGATGGTACTCTACTTTTTGGATAATTACATCCGAAGCTATTACAAAATCCCAAAGAACATGGTGGAGAGTAATGTTCGCACGGATTACAGTAAGCTGCGCATGCTCATCCGTCACGACAAGGAGTTCGCCCATGATGCCAGTGTCATCCAGCAGTTGGTCACCAAGGGATACGTTACAGGCAAGCTCGTAGAAAATTTCCCAGCCGACCATATCAACGACCCTGACAACTTCGTGAGCCTGCTCTTCTATTTCGGCATGGTGACGATAGATGGAGAATATAAAGGCGAAACAAAGTTTGTCATCCCTAACGAGGTGGTGCGCGACCAGATGTACACCTATCTTCTCGACACCTACAAGGAGAACAACTTGGTATACGATACTTATAACAAGACCCAGTTGGAGAGCAAACTGGCTTACGATGGCAACTACAAGGCTTATTTCGAGTTCATCGCCGATAGCCTGAAACGCTATTCTTCGCAGCGTGACAAGCAGAAGGGCGAGGCTTTCGTGCATGGTTTCACCCTGGCGATGGCAAGCCAGTGCCGCTTCTATCGCCCTATCTCCGAGTTAGATAATGATGGCGGCTATGCCGACATCTTCCTCTCCCCTCTTTGCGACATCTACAAGGACATGGTGGATTCCTACATCATCGAACTGAAATATTGCAAGACGAGCACCACGGACGAGCAAGTGAAAGAACTCCTTAAGGTGGCCTCTGCGCAAATCACCCGTTATGCCGACAGCGATATTGTGAGGGATGCCGTAAAGACCACCCATCTCCACAAGCTCGTAGTGATGTATCGAGGAGTAGAAATGGTGGTCTGCGAGGAAATCGAATGATGTCATTTTAAGGTGTCTTTTTCCCGAATAACGACAATCGCCGCACAGCCCTTCTTGGAAGGTGCTATGCGGCGACGGGTTTCTTTATGTTTTTGCAATCATAACGTTTCTTCTATCATGATGTTTTCTTTAATCATGATGTTTTCTTCAATCATAACGTTTTCTTTAATCATGATGTTTTCTTCAATCATAACGTTTGTTGCAACCATGCGTTAAGATGTCCTGCATAATAAAGCGGAATGTTGTATAACGTAAAGGGACGACCGTCTGTGCGTGTTATGATGTCTGATGTCATGGGGCCGTTCCATAAGCGTAAGGCAATGTTCTCATTCGACTCTTCCATGTACTGATGGAGGGAGCGAAGCTTTGAGTTGGAGCCCGTTTTTACCTCTATGGGCAGAAGATGCGATTTGTGGCGTATCACAAAATCGACCTCTGCTTGCGAGTTGCGGGCATCGCGCACCCAGAACATGCGCTTCTCGCCAAAGAGGGTGGTGGCTCCCAACAGTTCCTGTGCAACGATATGTTCAGCGATGTCTCCGTTCCACAATTCATCGCTGTTGGGGGTGAAAAGAAGGTCTTCTTGCATGCCCGTCACATAATTGACGAGGCCAGTGTCGAACCACAGTAGCTTCGGACTCTTCTTTAAGTCGGGCAAGATGGGGAATGATGTTGAGGTGAGCGGATAGACAAGCTCCAAGAGAAGGGTCTTCTCTAATGTGCGAAAGGCGTTGCTTACATCTGGCGACTTAAAAGATGAATTGGTGAACTTTGCAAACTGTATTCGATGCCCAGCAGAGGTCCAGCCATAATTCAGAATGTAACGTATGGAGTCTTGTTCCTTGGGTTTGTCAGCATATTTTTCTACGTCGTCACGATAGCCCGACAGCAAAGCATTGAACACCCCATTAAGGCGCACCATATCGCGATATTGCGCATAGTTGGCTACCACTTCGGGCAGGCCGCCTATAATCATGTATTTTTTGAAAAGGTCAAGAGTGTAGCCGTGTAGCGACTGCGGCACCGCAATCTTCTCTATTTGATTGGCTAACTAAAACGAGGGGCTTGCGCTCTTCTTTCTGTGCCCACTCATAAAGATATTTTTGTGCTATTCGTCTAAACATGTCTAAATGCTTTTAAATCAAGCACAAAGATACATAATATTTTCAAATACAAGCAAAAGAATATGATGAAAATTTTCAAATCCAAACCAACTTTTGAGGAAAATCGTAGCAAATCCAAACCAACTTTGGGTAAAAATCGTAGCAAATCCAAACCAACTTTGGGCGAAAATCGTAGCAAATCCAAACCAACAATGTGAAAAGTTGGGTTAAATCCAAACCAACAATGGTTGGGATATCGGCAAAATATCGGCAAAATATCGACAAAATATCGACAAAAAAGGACATAAAAAACGCCGCATAGTTATCCTGTAAAAGGTGCTATGCGGCGATAGATTATGTTGAGTCTATTCAATGCTCAAAGAGTACGTTGGTTCAACGTGGCTTCAAGGTCAAGGGTATTATTCTTAAATTTGCAGCGTAAAACATGTCTTAATCCTTATTTTAATGGAACATGCTCAAAGAGTATCTCAATAAAGAGATAAAGCCTAGTCAACTTGAGTCTTAATCCTTATTTTAATGGAACATGCTCAAAGAGTCATGGGCCAACGCATTTTAACATTTTAATATAAAAGTCTTAATCCTTATTTTAATGGAACATGCTCAAAGAGTATATTAACACTTTTAAATTCATTAAAATTATGGAAGTCTTAATCCTTATTTTAATGGAACATGCTCAAAGAGAAAGCCTGGTCAACTTGAAATACAATTTCAAGCTGAGTCTTAATCCTTATTTTAATGGAACATGCTCAAAGAGAATGCATTTATTCTTGTAGCTTTTGCCATAGGTGTCTTAATCCTTATTTTAATGGAACATGCTCAAAGAGATCTGCCAAGCTTCTCACTCTTGAGAAGTCAGGTGAGTGGTCTTAATCCTTATTTTAATGGAACATGCTCAAAGAGAACATTTAACAAACAACAGGTGTGCTAGATACCAAAATGTCTTAATCCTTATTTTAATGGAACATGCTCAAAGAGCCGTAGAATTATGAAGCTAAAAGAGTTCATGAAGAAGTCTTAATCCTTATTTTAATGGAACATGCTCAAAGAGACACTCAACTCCTGCCCCTTCGGGGGCTTGCCCTTGAGTCTTAATCCTTATTTTAATGGAACATGCTCAAAGAGAAACTGAAAGAATTCATGGAAAAGTACTCCATCTCACAGTCTTAATCCTTATTTTAATGGAACATGCTCAAAGAGGAGTAAACTTAAAATCAAACATATATGACAAGTATGTCTTAATCCTTATTTTAATGGAACATGCTCAAAGAGGAATGTTTATACATTCTCACAGCTGTGTCTACTAATGTCTTAATCCTTATTTTAATGGAACATGCTCAAAGAGTAAGTACACACTAACATGTTTAACAAAACTTACCAACAGTCTTAATCCTTATTTTAATGGAACATGCTCAAAGAGTCATTCAAAATTATGGAAACAAAAAATTACAACGGTCTTAATCCTTATTTTAATGGAACATGCTCAAAGAGATTTACTAATAAAAGCTACAAGAAAAATGGAAAAGTTACGTCTTAATCCTTATTTTAATGGAACATGCTCAAAGAGGTGGTAATCTCTGCATCGTTCCTTATGCATAACGATGGTCTTAATCCTTATTTTAATGGAACATGCTCAAAGAGTTCTATCGTGTTCCAGTAGTTCAAATAGGTACCAACGGTCTTAATCCTTATTTTAATGGAACATGCTCAAAGAGAACTAAATCATTTATTCACATTTAAATTCATTCATTATGTCTTAATCCTTATTTTAATGGAACATGCTCAAAGAGGTAATCATGGGCTAGTTTTTAATATCTAACTCACTTAAATGTCTTAATCCTTATTTTAATGGAACATGCTCAAAGAGTGCTAAAGCATGTTAAACAAAAACCGTACAATTATGAAAGTCTTAATCCTTATTTTAATGGAACATGCTCAAAGAGAACTTCCAAAAGGGCTATGGCTATGGCATAGTCCTGCGTCTTAATCCTTATTTTAATGGAACATGCTCAAAGAGTGGAAAAGAAAGAAATGAAAGCCATCACAGTATGGCGTGTGTCTTAATCCTTATTTTAATGGAACATGCTCAAAGAGTTCAGAAGATAAGATTATCTTCTTCTTCATCCCGTCTTAATCCTTATTTTAATGGAACATGCTCAAAGAGAACATTATCTTCTTCTTCCTTTCAGAGAACAAACAGTTGTCTTAATCCTTATTTTAATGGAACATGCTCAAAGAGTACTATTAATGAGGTAACTAACACCTTTGTGCTGTCTTAATCCTTATTTTAATGGAACATGCTCAAAGAGAGCATTTTTTATAAGACCTTCTGCTTTAATTTGTTATATTGAAACATTTACATTAATTGACGCTTTTGCATTAGAAAAGTGTACCTGTTTTTTGCTTAAGACATTGCAAATGTAGTGAATTTTCATGACATAGGAAAGGCAAGAAGCGACAATATGATGTCATCATGCTTCGTAGAGGTGCAACATGTCAAAGAGCGATAAAAGAAGAAAAACTTCATGATGTAGAAAGCATTTGATTTCTGCAACTTGTTCAAAAGAACAAAGTGTTGCGGCTATGAGTTATAACGTCGACCTCAATTTTCTGTCCTATGATCTTCATCATCCGAAGATAGTCTGTCGACACGGGAAGCACTATTATGCTATCGTTATTTTCATAAGCCTCCTGCACCGCAACCAAATCGGCCTTTATCTCTTCATAAACATCCATAGATGTGTTGGCAAGAAATATTGAACGCTGTATGGGCGTACATCCCTTGCGCTTAAGATACTTGTGAATAAGCGTGCGTACCTTATTGCTCTCAATGTCATACATTACAAAAAACAACATCCTGTCCCTGTTTTTCTTTTGTCGTTCAATAATTCCGAGCAATGCCTTCACACGTTCCTCAACAGAAATAATCTCGCTGTCTGTTGAAGGCTTTGTCTCGCCAGCATGTCTTGTCGTCAATGAAGCTTCACGCAACTTTCGCATCTGCTCCAAAAGGCATCAGCAACATGGTCTGTTGGTTCTCTGTTTTCTTACATAGAACTTCCTTAATCCATCCTACAGCGTTAGGAGAAAATGTAAATGCCAACTGTCCTTTGCGTATCGTAGCCACAGGCCCGTATTTCGGACTCCAGATACATGCCATCGGCTTGCCAGTGCGGTTATTGAACAGAACCTCTATCTCGTTCTCTACGGCAAGCAACACAGCATCGCTTGTGATCTGTGCTCCGCGGCTAATCAGTATTGATGTTTCAATCAGGTTTCGTGCTGTTTCAGAAGCTTCAACATATTGTTCGTCTTTATACTGTCTCATGGCTTCAACCATTGTCTGATTGTTTTCGTCTAAACATTTGCCATCCATATTTCGTCCTCCTCATTCTTCTTTTTAAAAGGCACCATGCACCGATTTAGAATAAATGCATCCGTCTTCTGTTTCCGATTGGTTTTTAGGTTATTACCTCATACAAAATTAGGAAATAAAACGTTGCGGACAAAGCGTTTCTAATAATTAATTCTATTTATTTTCTCTCGTCTCCCGTTACTGTTCGTTCAGCTTTTTTGTGGCAAATAATAGAGAAATTTTCTCTAAACATTATGGTTTGGAGAGAGGGTCTTGGTTTTATATAAACCTTGTTTTAGTGGAATATGCTCAAAGGGTCGAGGTAGATGACTTCAAGTACGTTGAGGCTGTGCAGTCTTAATCCTTGTTTTAATGGAATATGCTCAAAGAGTGTAACAGCTGAGAACAAGAAGCGTGAGGTTATTGAGTCTTAATCCTTATTTTAATGGAACATGCTCAAAGAGGTACCGGTGACAGACGTTGATCTGGCCAGTGTTCACAAGGTCTTAATCCTTATTTTAATGGAACATGCTCAAAGAGTAATTCTTATTGCTGCGTTTGTTACAATTATGTAGCTGTCTTAATCCTTGTTTTAGTGGAATATGCTCAGAAATCTGCTAACAACGTGTTGAACAACCTTAAGTCTTTGGTGTCTTAATCCATATTTTAATGGAACAAGCTTTGTAGAGGTTCAACATTTCAAAGAACGATGAAAGGTGAAACTACATAATGTAGAAATCGTCGACCAAGTAAAGGTTCTTGCGTGCTCGTGTCATTGCCGTATAAACCCACTGGTAGACGTAAGGCTTCTCCATTATCGGCAGCGAACGAGGAATGTCAAGAAAAACGTTGTCCCATTCACCGCCTTGCACCTTATGACAAGTTAAGGCAAAGCCAAAGACTGCACGCAAAGCGTTAAGGTAAGGGTCGTCCAGCATTTTGTCTTTAAAGATTTTCGATTTTTGATTGATGCCCTGTTCCTTCATTCTGTAATAGAAATCGATGAACAACTCCTTTTGCTGTTGCGATGAGAGGTTGGTCTGGTTGGCATAAAGAATGTCGGCAATGAGAAGTTGCGAATATTCTTTTCCTGACAAAATCTCATGATACGACACCTCAAGGAACGTAAGTCCTGCACGTTTCTCTTTTATCTGCACACTGTCCACCTCAACCTGGTCGCCGTTCATCATGCCTGTTATGTAGTTGTTTTGGGTGACAAGCAATAAGTCGCCCTTCTGTAGCTGCGGAGAGGTAAGGCCCAATGCAGGCCTGATGATTCGTGTAATGATGTCGCACTGCTTGTTGGAAAGACAGATGTAGGTGGAGTCGTTGTAGCCGTACTGACGTATGCGGCTTATGTACATCTGCACAATTTCTGCTTGCGAGTATTTCATGTGTATGTCCTTATAGCCACGCATGGGAAATTTTGCCCATTTCCATGACTGTGGATGCTCATACAGGCTACGCATCTTGCTTGCAGCGAGCACGATGTCGTTGCCAGCTGTTTGTCGCTTGATGCTGGAAAGCGACACCTCTACAGGTGTTTCGTGAAACACGGTCTTAAAATAATCGGCGCTGAGTGCAGGTGAGAAATGTTGATGCACTGGTGGCAACTGGCAGCTGTCACCAATAAAAACGAACTTGCCTTTTGAGTCGTGAGCGAGCAGGTCGTTAAGCAAACGGCCACTGCCAAAAACAGCCTGCATGGGAAGCTTCTCCTCTCGGTCAGACACCATCGATGCCTCATCAACAAAATAGACCGTGATGCTTTCTGTTTCGAGCACCTGCAAGCCGAAGTTGAGAAGCAGCTGTCCTGAACTGTCGACACCTGTCTTCTCGCGTTCGTCTGCTACCTTTTCGATGTCTTGGTTGAAGTCGTCATATTTGTAAATGCAGCTGTGCACGGTGCTCGTCTTTTCTTCTGTCTTGTCGCTGAGCACCTTTGCTGCACGTCCTGTAGATGCCAACAGCCTATAGTTAATATCCATGTCGCAGAGCTGCTTTATCATCTCCTTGACGAGCGTTGTTTTACCTGTTCCAGCATAGCCTTTCAGTATGAAAACTTTGCCATTGCCGTTGACAAACTCAAGGAAGCGTGCCATGGCGCAGCTCTGGTCGTGGGTAAGTTTTATTGTTTGTTCTTTACTCATAATCTCTGAACGAGTTGAAATTAAACTCTACAAGTCGTTTGCCGTCTCCCTGATCCTTCACCACGCGATATGAGGTGGAGCAAACGCAGCGTATGCCACGCTCCGACAGCATGCGCACAATGCGGTAGATGAGGCTCATCTCACCCATCACATGAACGGTGACGGTGTTCGTCTCGGCTTGCTTCATGATAGCTGCTATCTGAGCCTCGGCAAGCGCTTTGATGTCGTCGGCTGTGGCGTCGGGTGCCACCTGTGGGAAAGGCATGTCTATAAGCTCGCCGAACTCCTCGGCAGCAGCAAGCTGCTCGGCTGTCCATGAAGAGCTTGGGTGGTTGGAGAGGTTGATGAAGAGGGGAGGGAGAGCTTTCGTTTGTTCCGTGGCTGTTCCTTCATCAGCCAAGCTCATGAACGCATCTAACGTCTTTTGTAGGTTGTCTTCTATCTTCTTGACCTTCAGCGGCTGTTTGTGGTTGCGCATGCCGGCATGGTTGACATCGTTGCGAATGTCGCAGAGGTTTGCGAACGCCTTTATGATGTGGTCTGTAAGCAACGGGTCCTGCTCCACCTCGGCGACCACCTGCTCCTTGTCTTCCGACAATGGCTTATATTCTCCCAGTTTTCCCATCAACCCAAGCTGCTTCTTGTTGAACGCATGGTTTACAATCTCGCGCTTTGACTTGTCGTCAATCTGCAAGCCATGACGTTCGCAGAAGACAGATATTATGCCCTCTTCAAGCAGCGTTATGGCGGCTTGCAGGTTGCCGTAACGGTAACATTGGGCTGAGGCTGCAAGCATGTTGGCGGCGTGGTTTGCGCCCATGCCTGCCACCGTGGCGCGCACCATCGCAAGCAAGGGGCGGAAAGGCTTGAGATATTGGTCCCCCACCTTATCTATACAGCAGCTCACGTCGGCGGCTGGCTTGCCGCCGATGAGCGCCATGCCGCGGCAAAAGCGCATGTCGTCAGTAAAGGTGTTGAGGGAGGCTATGAGCTTTTTCATGTTTTGCGCAGCCTCGTCCTTGCCGCATGTCTCCTTAAGGATTGGGGTCAGCTGCTGCGTGCCGCAGATGCCGATAAGCGTGGAGTCGCCGTGTCGCAGATAGTCTGCCGATGCCGCCGTCCAGTCTTGCAGCGTAGAGAACGCTGTGATGTCTATTATCGGGGCTATGCCGTCCTTGCTGCGCGTCTCGAAGTTGCCGTAGGTTATGCTGCGCACCTTGGCTTGCTTCAGAAACTTGGCATAGTTGCCGAGCACAAGTACGAGCATGGGTAGGTAGCGGAAGCCGTGGGTGAGGTCAAAAAAGACCTCATCGTCCTCTTGCAGCACACCATACACGATGTCGAAGATCTGCCATATCTCCTCTTCGTTTTTACCCATGGGTATGTCGATGCCGCTCACCTCAAAGGGCAGGTTCATGCCTTCAATCACGCTTTCCAAACCAGCATAAGGCTCGTCTGCCTTTGTGCGCATGTTGATTCTCGTGCCGCCGGGTATGTGCCAGTTGGTTTCGCGAGCCTCCTTTGTGAGCAGCACATAGGCATGGGCATCTGCCGTCCAGTTGCCTTTCTGTGTCAGCATCTCAAGCGTGGCGTGCTGTATGAAGCGCGTTGACGATGACGTGAAGCCGTCGCGGGCATAGACACATTCGCCATAATAGCCGGTGCCGAGCACCGATATAAAAACTTTTCTTCCCATAAACAGTTTAAGCGTTTAACGATTTTACAATTTTGTCAAGTTCCACCCCGATGTCGCTCAGTTGGCGGTTTGGCACAAACAGCTTGACGTGCATCTCGCGAGCCTTCTCTTCAAGGTCGGGGCGGATAACATTGTCGCGGAACGACACAATGACGCTCTTCGACTTGTAGCTGCCGTATGTGTGCGACACGCTGCTGAGTTTGTAAAGGTTGTCTTGGTTGAACATGCCCGACTTACACTCTACAAACAGCAGCCTGTTGCCGATGTTCACCAACACGTCGACCTCGTTCTTGTCGTAGCGTTCAGCCTCTGCCTTTGGCTCGAAGCGCACATTTGTCCATACCTCGTAGCGTCCGTCTGCCCATCGGCTCACGGCATCGGCAACAAGGGTCTCCCACCAACGGCCTTCAAACAGCATGGCGAAAGCATCGTGATAGTCGGAGGCGAACACCTCGACATCGTCATATTCTACCACCAACTCGCCACCGCTGCGTCTATAGAACAATTTGCCTTGGCTGAATGGGTTCGGCAACTGCTTGTAGGTGTTGTAGTGGTTTATCAGCACAGAGTAAGCCTTGATGTTGCGCAGCACAAAATTGCGCACCAGCATGGCGCACTCTGTGCGTTCGGCGTCGTATCGGTAAATGTCGCGGCTCTTTATCTTCTGCCCCTGCAAGGCAATTATAGTCTCGGTCGTGAGCATGTGCTGCATGGGCAGGCGCTGCATCGTGGCGAAGTTGGTGTAGGTGGAGATGTCTGAATAGACCACCTGTGCCCGGTGCTTCTGCGCACACATCAGCGCACCGAAAGCCATGAGCTTGGTGCCACAGGTCAGGTTGTAACAGTAGCAGGCATCATCGCCGCAGCGTTCATGCACGCTCTCACACTGCTTCATGGTGTATGCCATGTCGTCGGCCTTGGTTATAAGTCGGTGGCACACGGTGCCCATCTTCGCCGCCGAGCGTTCTATCTGTTCCATTTCGCCCGTCGTCTCTTCCGTGCCGACAAGAAACACCTCGTCGGGACGAAACTCGTTGATTATGTAGAACACGGGCAGCGTCTCTTTGCTCACAAGAGCTATCTGTATGTTTTTACTCATTGCTCTATAGTAGGTTTTAGTTGCACAATGTTATTTTCACAAATCCCAACGGCTCGCATTCATCTTCCTCCAACCGTCGTGACTTCGGAAAATCATAATCTGCATAGCGCTTCATGTTGCCAGGCCGTGCCTTATTGACAATCGCATCGAAGTCGTTGTCGGACAGCCGTTCGGTCCATGCTCCTGTGATGAAGCGCCAACCCGAGCCGTGCCCTATGCGCATGACAGCCGAATGTTTGCCTTGGCATTCGTTAGCGGCATTCAGCAAATCTTTTAACTGTTCTATGTAGCTGTTAACCTTTTCTTCCGATTGTGAATCAACATTTTTGCTTTCCCAAATGTCTATTTCGTCGGCAAGCAACGTTCTTGTGTGGTTGTTGATGACATTGAGCAGCGCGTTTACAGAACTCAAGGCTTTAGGCATTGCTGGCATATCGATAGGTCGAAGTTCTGGTTGTTTCAATACTAATGAAAAGTCGACCTCGGTGCCACATAGCAACACTTCTGTAGCCATTTGTTTGCTTGTGTCCCAGAAGCCTCTTTCTGTGCGCTCGTTAATGTTCACCATGTTGTAGACGGCTGTGCGATAGCCCGTGGCAAAGGCATCGCCGACAAGCAGATATCGAAACACGTCGTGGTTGGGGTCTTTGCCAAAAACCTTTGCCTCAAACGTTTTGGCTGTGATGTTGCCGTTGTTTCTTGTAGCCCGTAAATCTGCATCATTCATCGTTGCCGCAATGCTGGCAAGCACGGCTGTGCGTATGGCTCCCTTTATGGAACTGCCGGGAATGTAAGGACGGTCAAGCCCGTCGCGGATAAACTCCTTTATCTGCTGTGGCGTGCGTGACAGATACGAGTCGATGGTGTGCAGCGAGTAGTCGGCAATCGTTGCATTGGGGGCATACTGCTTCACGATGTCGTTGGTGCTGCGTCCATTCTCTATGGCCACCGTCCATGCGTCTATGTTTTCTTCGCCTACGAGAGCGAGCACCTTGCGCGGATCAATAACACCAACAACGGAAAAATCTTCGGCATCTTTGCCAAAAACAAAGTCGCTGTCTTTCTGTAACATGTTGCCCGACCCTATGTGCAGGGACGTAAGGGTCTCAAGTTTCATTTTGCTCATACCGTCTACATTTTATAAGGTAAGAAGAAAGGTTTGCCGCTGCGGAGCATTGGGTGCATGGCAGGTGCGTTCCAGTCGGGGCGTAGGTCTACGACAGTGCCGCCAAGCGGTGTCTGTGTGGGAAAGACCGATCCCTCGTCAAACATATAGACGCTGCGCTTGCGCAAGTGGCGCAAGCTCTCGATGCTGCTGCCAGCGGCAAAGCCACCGCGACGTAACAGACCATAGCGTGCGTCTTCGAGGTTGAGGTTCGGCATGTCCTGACGGTCGGGGATGAAAAGCGACAGCAGCACCTGTGCGTCGGCATTGGGCGTGTTGTTGATTTCCACCTTCGACATTTCCACCTCAAAGTGTCCGCCACCCACATTACGGTCGGTGCCAAGGCCCGTCTCGCCGAGCATCGTGGCAAGGGTCACCAGCTCGTCAAGCAACGGTCCTGTGGCTGTGGTAAGAAAGTAGAGACCTGCCTCATGGTCAAAATAGCGCCACTCAAAGAAGAAAGGTTCGGCGTCTTTCTCTGTGTCGGCATAGACGCGCACACGTTGCGTTGTCTGCGTGCGCGACATCGTGGCGCAGCGTCTGCCTGCCGGATACATGAAATCGCCGTCGATGGTGACATCGCTCTCCGACAGTTGACCGCCGTCGGCAAGTCTCGTCCACAACGACTGCTCAATGAACGTGACGCGTTTTAGGCTCTTGCGGCATTTCTCCTCGTTGGCAAAGCGCACGCGTCCGTGGGCTTTGGGCAGGAACAGCATGTCCTTGTAGAAGGGAAAGGCAGACGACACCACAAGTTGCGACATAAACTCAGCAACATCGCTGTCGCCCCGCTGTGCCTTGAGCGAGGCGAGAGCCGAGGCAAGCGTGTCGGAGTGAAGCCACGCTGACGACGTGTCGTAGCTCTCGCGCCCTGTGCCGATGTGTAGGGGCGACAGGTGGCAGAGTTTAATTATTGCATATCGTGCCATAATCAATAGGTTTTGGTTTCACCCTCGGCCTTTGTAAAGTGGAGCTCTACCTGACCGTAACCGCGAGAGCCTTGTCCGCCGAGATAGTCGTCGTGGAGCAGGGCTATGGCTCGACGCAGACTGTCTTTCAGCTCGTTCTCGTTGTCGTCGTCAAACACATTGAGCACAAGCTGGATCTTAAACTGCGCCCCTGCTGGCACACGTTCAAAGGTGCGTGGGTTCGATTTTGCTGTGATGCGGTCGATAGACACCTCGGTCTTGCTCTCGGTGAAGGGCAGGTCGGTGTTGCTGTAGTCGGGGAGCATTTTGCGCGACAATCCGTATTTTTGCAGCTCTTCCTCTGTGTCAGCATCGGTCGCCATCTCGGCATCGCGCACGATAAGGCGTGAGGGGTGACCGTCATCCTTGACAACAGCCACACCGAACAATGCTCCTGCCTTTGATCTTACATTGTTGCTTGGTTTGCCGTTTGAGGTCTCACCGTTTTTCAGTTCCAACAGCGAGCGCAACTTGCCCTTAAGCGAGCTGCCTGGTATGTAAGGTATGTTGGTCAACGGGTTTCTCACCACAAACTTGTCGGGTCCACCGATATTGAGCGATGCGTTGGTTCCACCAATGTGAAGGCCTGTTTTTACAACGAGGTTGCCGGTATATATAATTTTTTTCAAAAGCTTTGTCATAATGTTCCATTTTATGGCACATTTTCTCGCCATGGCATAGATTGAGCAAGCTCATCTATGCTCATCTGGCTTAACGAAAATGTTCTATTTTTAAGTGTTAGTCATTCTTTTTCACATAGGCTCTGTGATAAGCCAGCACTGCCTCCATGAAATTGGCAAAATGGAGGAAGGTGTCTTTGTCCTTTACACATTGGGCAGACTTGTCAAACACAAGTTTGAAGAGTTGTAGGCCCACATTCGTCTTCTCTCGTCCCACAGCGTATGCCACCTTGGGACGCAGGAGATAGAACGAAGAGTTTTCTTTTGCAAACTCTCCCATCTGTATGCGCTTTATCTCTCCATAGATGCTGCGTATCTTCGAACTGGTGAGATTCTTTTCTGCCATCGCTTTTCCTATAAACTCGGCATAGTCAGGCAGGGCTTCGTCAGCTCCTTTTTCTATCCAGGCTTTCTGAAAATCCTTTCTGGCAAAAACCTCAGAAGCCTCTTCTCTGGCATCCATTCTTGTTGGGTTGCCATAATTTCTTGGTACGTTTCCGTTTGAATTGTTGTTATAAGGCATAGTTTTATTGTTTTTATAAGTTAGTTCTTGTTTCTATTTCCGCCCATCTGCAGGCCAAGGCCCACAGCTCAAGAGGATGGTAGGCGGTCTGGATGTCTTGCTTTTGTAGCTTGCCGCTGTTGTTGCACATGTCGGCGAGACAACAGTCGACCAGCTGCTTGGCTGCTGTGCAGCGTTGCTTCATGCGACTAAGGTCGTAGGTCAGCATCCAATATTCCTTCACGTTGGTCACACGATGGCTCTTTATCTGCGCGTTGGAGGCGTGTTGCAGCACCTTCGATATGAACGACTTCGGCACGCCCTGTCCCAACGCTTCCACAATGGCGTCCTTAAGGTCGCGCACAGCGGGATATTCGTGTTTCCAGTGAAGCGCCATCAACAGCAGCGAGACAGCGTCTTTTGACGTGTTGCCGCAGACGTGTCCTTTGGCTCTGCTCTCCTCATCGGCACTAAGGGCGGCGGCCTTCATGAGCGGGAACTTCGGAGTCACGATAGCGATGCCGCCCGATATTGAGAATGCCGGGTTGTGACACCCATAACGCTTGAAATCGGACTGTATCTGTTCTGCCATCTCTATGGTCTTGTCCCATCGTCCCACGATAAAGAGGTCATCGCCACCGCTGTAGAGGATGAACGTCTGTGCGGGAGCAAGCTCGCCCCACAGCGTGTTGATGTAGCCCGAGAAGAAGATGTCGAACGCGCGGCTCAGGGCAGCATAGTGTGACAGCGTGGCGCGGCGTGCGTCGAGGCCGCCCTGGAATATCAGTCCGAGGTTGTCGACATCCATGCGCAGCACCCCGAGACGGTTCAGCTGTTCGCCGTCACACATCTTTTCAAACGTTGCCATGTGCTTCGTGGCTTGCTCGTTGCCGCCATAGAAATTGAGCGTCTGTGTGTTGTGGCAGCCGTCGGGGGAAATGAAACAGCAGTCGCCGTCCTGACCGTTGTAGGTGCAGACGGTCACCTGTGCCTCATATCTGTCAAGGGCCTCCTTGTGGCTTGACAGGTCTTTGCGGCTCACAAAATAATAGTGAAGACCGAGGTTGAGCGGCTCCACATGGGTGTAGCCTTTGAGAACATCGAGCTCTTGGTCTGCCATCACAACGGCATCGGTCTGGCGCAACGTCTCGCCCAACTTTATCTGTTGGCGCGTCACATCCTTCATGAACATGTTGGCGTTGCTGTCTAAGGCAAACTTCTTCTCGCCCTTCAGGAACAGCTCGCCCGTCACGGCATCAATGGCCGACGGGTCGGTGAGTGTGTCGGGAGCGAAGAAGCGGTCATAGTCACGGCTTATGACATCGCACCATTTGGTTTGCTTGCGCTTGTCGCGCTTCACAAACAGGCGGGCCCATACCTCGCTAAGCATGGGCTGACGGTGCAGGAGCGTGTCGGCGGCGAACGCATGCTTGTCGATGGCGACATAGAGCGAGGTGCCGTGGGCATCGAGCATGTGGCGTTCAATCTCTGCCACGGCTTTGTCGAGAGCTGTTGCCACAAAGGGCGTGTTGGGTGCCAGCATGTAAAAGCCGCCGCCCGAATTGTATATGACGTTAGCATCTAACAGGCGTAACGACCGGGCGATGTGTCGCACCACGACATCAGAAAGCAGCCTGATGTAGAACGAGCGCCCCTTGAGGTTCTTGCCGGCATACTTGGAGACAATCTGGTAGATGTAGGGCTGTATGCCGCTGAAGTCGGCTCCGATGAGCAGGAATGGTTCTTTCGTGTCGCCCCCAGCCGTGCGCACATCATATAGGCACACGGCAATGGCTGCCGCTGTGCGCACTTGGTCGTAAAGGCTCACGTCATCCATGCCTGTTGCCATGCAAGGCACCGATGAGGCATACACCTGCAAGAGGTTGAGCAGGGTCTCCGAGAACGAGCGCAGGTCGTGTGTAGTTATCTTGTTGAAGTCGGCCTCAAAGGCGTTGAGCAACCGCTGGCGTTCGGCAGGGCCGTCGCTGGCGGTGTATGTGGGAAACAGACTCTCGTCAAGTTGCATCTTGCACAACTTGCTGTGCAGATGCGACTCGTTGCCGTTGCTCCTCACCGATGCCATGATAGGCACAAGCTGCACGTCACGACGATAGCCGGTTGCCGTGCCAAAAGCGTCAACGCCCTGCGACAGGCACTCGCCGTCGTTGACGCACGCCGCCAACAGGTTGTCCCTGACAGTTTCTTGCGACGGGTTTGTCGCCGCGCCTGTCAGCACCTCCCACTCCTCGTCTGAGGCGAAGAACGCACCGAGTTGCCCCATGTGGCTCTCTGCAAACCGGGCGGCATAGGTGCCGTTGCCCATGCTCATCGTGCGGCTCTCGCCTTTCAGATAGAAAAGCAGTTTGCCCACGCCCCGCAACAAGGAGGCGAGATAGACCGTTTCTCTTTTTATATCCATAAGCTTTATGATTTTTTTGTCCTGCATATTGTGCCGAAACCTTGGCTCACACTCTTGCCTAAGCCTATATAATCGGGCAGCGACACGTTGGTCTTGAACACGAGGTCGAAGCCTTGCAGCTTCACGTTCTTGTAGCGGTAGGTTTTGGTGCCCAACACTTGCGAGATCTTCACCACGACGGTCGACTCGAAATGTATGCCGAGACTCTTGGCAAACGACAGAATGTTGCCCGTCAGGCATCGCTCAAGCAGGGCATACTGTTCGGCGAGGCTGTCCATGACAATATAACGCTGATAGTTTTCCTGGTTCAGGGGCAGATATTTTCTTATCGTGTAGGTGAACATGTCTTGCCAGATCTGCGTGACCACATTGCGGGGCGACACCCTCTCCACGACAAACGTCTCGCTCCTGTCACCAATCTGCAACGGTGACGTGTTGTTGGCGAAAAACTCGCCCACGTCGTCGGCACCCTCGCCAAGGCACACCAATGCTGCCTTGCCGCCTATGCGCTTATATTGCACAAGCGGATAGCTGTAACGCAGTTTGTCGCCTTGATGGTTGTGGAACAAGACATGCTCTTGCCCCACGGTGCTTATGACGGCACCGCGAAACAACGACAGGTCATGTGCTGGCAGGTCGTTGGCAAAGGTTACAACCAATATTCTGTTTCTCTTGCCATTCATTATGTCTTGGTTTTTTATTCAAGTTTTAAGATTTATTTAAGTCTTTAAGGTTTATTCAAATTTCTGAGGTTTAGATAACAAGCCGTTTGGGCATAGGCTATGTGTGTTACAAGATTTTTGCCGCAACAGCTTTGTTTTCACTCAAAAAAATTTCGGTTATAGACATGGCAAAAATACAAATTAATTCTGAAACCATTCTCTTTTTGAAGATATTTTTATTTGGAAAGCCTGTTTCTTTATTATTAACTGAACTTTCGCAAGGCATAATAAACACTTTTTCAATTGATTATCATCTTTGGCAAGCGACAAAGTCGAGCGCGGCGACGCTCGCTTGAGATAATTCCCATTTATTAAATGCGAAAGTTCAATTATTAAGGCATTTTCAAGAAATATCGGTATGATATCGACAAAAAAGACAAAAGAAAACGCCGCATAGTCCTCTTGTTAGAGATGCTATGCGGCGATAGGGTGTTTAGTTCTTTTGCTCGCACGTTTCATGCGTCAGCTTGCTCGCATGTTTCATGTGTCAGCTCGTTCGCACGTTTCTTGCGCAAGCTTGTTCGCATGTTTCATGCGTCAGCTGTTTCTTATTTGATCATGTCGACAGAACGCTTCAGGAAGGCATCGAGGGCGGCACCCTTCAACATGCCGTTCTGAAGCAGAGCGAGGTCGATGAGCTGATGCACAACCTTGTTGTCCTTGGCGAAGGTTCTGAGGATGTCCTTCTTCTTTGTGCGCTGCTCCTCAAGGCTCTTCTCAGTGTTCTTGACATCGTCTTTCTCCTCCTGAGAAATCTCCTCGGGCTTCTTGCCGCTCTGGCTCTGATGCAAGGCAGCAAGGCGAGCTTCCAGGCCCTTCATCTCGCTGACAACAGGCTTCAGCTCGTCAGCACAAGCGGTGTTCTCGCTCTCCACGATGCCCTTGATGAGGGCGTGGTCGCTGTTGAGCACAATGTTGTAAGCGTCGGGCATCTGTGCGTAGAAGGCCATGCCTGCCTGGTAGCGGCTCATCTCCTTCATACGACGCATATACTCGCTCTGGGTGATGATGACAGGCAGCGCCTGCTCGCCCAACGACTCAACCTGAACGTAGAACTCGGCCTTGTCCATTTTTGGCATCTGGGAGCGGAACACCTCTGACAGATTGTCACTCGTGTCCTTGTCAAGACTCTCCTCCTTCTTGTCGTCTTTCACGATGAGGTGGTCAACCACGTCGCTGTCAACGCGTGTGAAGCGGCTCTTCTCAAGCTTCTGCTCCAGCATCGATGCCATAGGCACGTCAAGCTGTCCGTCGAACAACAGCACGTTGTAGCCCTTGCCCTTGGCACTCTCTATGAAGCTATACTGTCCCTCCTTGTCGGTGGCATACAGATAGACGAGGTTGCCTTCCTTGTCGGTCTGGTTGTCCTTGATGAGCGTCTTATACTCCTCGTAGGTGTAGTGCTTGCCATCCACGTCCTTGAAGAGGGCAAAATCTTTGGCGCGGTCGTAGAAATCGTCCTGTGACAGCATGCCGTAGTGGATGAAGAGCTTCAGGTCGTCCCATTTCTCCTCATACTCCTTGCGGTTCTCCTTGAAGATGCTGTTAAGGCGGTCTGCCACCTTCTTGGTGATGTAGGTAGAAATCTTCTTCACGTTAGCATCGCTCTGAAGATATGAGCGGCTCACGTTCAGAGGAATGTCGGGCGAGTCGATAACGCCGTGCAGCAGAGTGAGGAACTCAGGCACGATGCCCTCCACCTGATCGGTCACGAACACCTGGTTGCAGTAGAGCTGAATCTTGTTGCGCTGCAGCTCGATGTTACTCTTTATGCGTGGGAAGTAGAGTATGCCGGTGAGGTTGAACGGATAGTCAACGTTGAGGTGAATCCAGAACAGCGGCTCGTCCTGCATGGGGTAGAGTGTGCGGTAGAACGACTTGTAGTCTTCGTCCTTCAGTGTGCTCGGTGTCTTTGTCCACAGCGGCTCCACATTGTTTATAATGTTGTCCTCGTCGGTGTCTACCTGCTTGCCGTCCTTCCACTCGGTCTTCTTGCCGAAGGCCACGGGCACAGGCATAAACTTGCAATACTTGTTCAGCAACTCCTGAATCTTGATCTTGTCAAGAAATTCCTTGCAGTCGTCGTCGATGTAGAGAATGATGTCGGAACCACGATCCTCTTTCTCTGCATCGCTGATTTCAAACTCAGGACTGCCGTCACAGCTCCATTTCACGGCCTTAGCGCCGTCTTTGTAGCTGCGTGTCACGATCTCCACCTTCTTGCTCACCATGAATGAAGAGTAGAAGCCAAGACCGAAGTGGCCAATGATAGCGTTGGCGTTGTCCTTATATTTGTCGAGGAAATCGTTCACACCTGAGAAGGCAATCTGGTTGATATATTTGTCAATCTCCTCCTCTGTCATGCCGATGCCGCGGTCGCTGATGGTCAGCGTGCCTTTGTCGGCGTCAAGGCTCACGCGCACGGTGAGATCGCCCAGCTCGCCTTTGAAGTCGCCGCGCTCAGCCAGCGTCTTCATCTTCTGTGTCGCGTCGACAGCGTTAGACACCATCTCGCGCAAGAAGATCTCATGGTCAGAATAGAGGAACTTTTTGATGACGGGGAATATGTTCTCGGTTGTAACCCCGATATTACCTTTCTGCATAGCTGTTATGTTTTTTGTTTATATTTCTTAATCTGATTTCTTTTGCTTAATCTGAATTCTTTTGCTTTTAGACTTGCAAATAGTGTGCCATAAGAAAACCTCTGTTGTTTGGCTTCAAATAAGAATTTGGGCTTTACATATAAAAAAATTGATTTTTGTTTTGTTCGTTCCCGATTATTTCCTACTTTTATGTTGAAAAACATCATGGGGTGACAAAATGGATTCCATTTTGCTGCATCCTTTTAAAAAAAGAAAAAAAATGACAAACGAAGAGAGATGGATGGAGCATTACAGTCTCCTTAAGAAATATGTGTCGGAGCATGGACATCTGCCCGACAAGAAAAAGGTGGAGAACCGCGGGCTGCTCAACTGGTGGAAATACAACAAAAAACGTGCGAAGCAAGGCCTCCTGCCGCCCGATCGCTTAGCCTTGCTCAAAACGCTCAGCGACATGCGGCTGACCGTGAGCAAGGAGCATGACCTCTTTGGCGACATGTCATCGTCTCAGCATGACAAATAAAGTTGGTTTTGGGGAGATAAAGAATTAAAGAAATTTTGTCGGTTTAAGATATTTTCATATTTTTGCAAATGCGTAGAAAACGTTTTTTTGTAACCGACAAGCTAATAATTGTTATGGATCCAAATCGAAAACCTCAAAAGAGATTCTTTAAAGGATGTCATGCCTTTATAAAAACAACCCGACTGGCAGTGGCGGTGTTCGCTTCGGTCTTGCCGTGCGCTGTGGCCGCTCAGAACACAGAGACGGATGTCAACGACTCGCAGAAAGGCATGGTCAACAACGCCCTCGACGTCATCAACGGCAAGACCGCGGGCGTGAACGTCGGCACCAATGGTCTCGACCGCATGGCCATGCTCAACAGCGTGCGTGTGCGCGGCACCACATCAATTCTTGGCGGAAACGACCCGCTTGTCATCATCGATGGCGTGACCTCCGACATCGCAACCCTTTCTACTATCTATCCTGCCGACATCGAGAGCTTCGAGGTGTTGAAGAACGCAGCGGAGACATCACAGTATGGCTCGCGCGGAGCCTCGGGCGTCATCGTGCTCACCACGAAGAAAGGCACAGGAGGCGGCTTCCGGATATCCTACGAAGGCAACATCGGCTTTGAGAGCATGTACAAGCATCTCGACATGCTTAGTGCGGCAGATTATGTGGCTACCGCCAAAAGTCTCGGCGTCTATTGTAACGATGCCGGACACGATACCGATTTCTTCAAGGCCATCACGCGCACGGCTCTCGTGCAGAACCATTATCTTGCCTTCAGCGGTGGCACACCAGAGTCAAACTATCGTGCCTCGTTCGGAATAATAGACCACAACACCATAATAAAGGACCGCAAATACAACAATTTTGTGGCAAAGCTTGATGCCACACAGAAAGCTTTCAATAACCGGCTTGTGGGCGAGTTTGGTGTGTTCGGCTCCTCCTTCCGCAATAACGACATCTACGACACGCAGATGCTGTTCTATTCGGCTGCCTGTCATAACCCAACATATCAGGTCGGACGCGATGCCAACGGCAACTGGACAAAAAACCAGACAGCCTATCGCATAAACCCGCCGATGGCGGTGCTGGAAGAGAAAAACGACCAGAAAGACCTGAACTTCAACACGCACCTTCGCCTGTCGTATGACCTGTTGCCGGGGCTGAAGCTCACGGCTTTCGGCTCCTACTCTTATTCGTCAACAGAGCTGTCACAGTTTTGTCCCACCTGGGTGTGGGCGCAAGGCAACGTGTTGCGTGGTGAGGAAAAGAGGCAGGAGTGGCTCGGCAACATCGCCCTCAACTATGACAAGACCTGGGGCATAAACGCGTTGAAGGCAAGCGTGGGGGCTGAATATCAGCAACAGGAGTTCACGGCTTTCCGTGCCCAAGCCAAGGGCATAACGACCAACGCTTTCGGCTACAACAACATCGGCGCGGCAGCCACACGGCCGTTCGGCGCTACCGGCAGCTCCTATGAAGACCGCCATCTGGCTTCGGTCATGGCAACGGCAACATACAGTCTGCTCGACCGCTACTCGCTCTCTGCCACCACCCGCGGTGACGGCTCGTCGATGGTGGGCGACAACAACACATGGGGCTTCTTCCCCTCGCTGTCTGCCACATGGGATGTCATGAAGGAGCCGTTCATGAAGAACCAGCGTCTGTTCTCGACGCTTAAGCTGCACATGGGCTACGGACAGTCGGGCAACCTCGGCGGCATATCGGCCTACACCTCGCAGAACACATTGCGCCCAACGGGGCTGGTCATGGCCTACAACACACCCACGGTGACGCTCGGCATGGTGCGCAACAACAACCCCGACCTTAAGTGGGAGACAAAGTCGACGTTCAACATCGGCGCCGGCCTCGGCCTGTGGAACAACCGGCTGATGCTCACCGCCGAGTATTATTACTCAAAGACCACCAACATGCTCTACTCTTACGACGTGCCCGTGCCGCCCTTCGCCTTTGACAAGCTGCTTGCCAACATCGGATCGATGGAGAACAGCGGTGTGGAGCTGGGCCTGTCGGTGGCTCCTGTGCAGACACGCGACGTTGACCTCAACATCAACCTCAACGTCTCTTACCAGAAGAACAAACTGCTGTCGCTGAGCGGACGTTATAACGGCATGGACATGTCGGCGGCCAACATTACGGCCATCGGCTCGCTTGACGGCGCAGGACAGAACGGCGGCGACAACAACCATGTGCTCTATCAGATCGTCGGACAGCCGCTCGGCGTGTTCTACCTGCCCCACTGCAAGGGGCTCTATGTCGATGAAAACGGCACCAACAAATATGACATCGAGGACCTTGACGGCAACGGCACCGTCGATTTTGGCGATGGTGGCGACCGCCGCATCTGCGGTCAGGCCACGCCTAAGGTGCTGCTCGGCTCCAACATCAGTCTGCGTTACAAAGATTTCTATCTGTCGTTGCAGATGAACGGCGCGTTCGGACACAAGATCTTCAACGGCACCGGCTTGGCTTACTCTAACATGTCGAGCTTCCCCGACTATAACGTGCTTGCGTCAGCACCCAAGAAGAACATCGTTGACCAGAACATCTCCGACTATTGGCTGGAACGTGGCGACTATCTCAACTTCGAGTATCTGACCCTTGGCTATAACATCCCGGTAAAGAGCCGTACGGTGCGCTCGTTGCGTCTCTCGTGCAGCGTTAACAACCTCGCCACCATAACGTCGTATAGCGGACTGACCCCAATCATCAACAGCAGCGTTGTCAACTCCACGCTCGGCATTGACGACAAGCGCAATTATCCGCTCTACAGAACCTATTCTGTTGGGGTGAGCATACAGTTTTGATACGAACCATCTAAAGCTTCACTTTTTGTTATGAAACATAACCTTTTAAAATATTGCAAGCATCTGTCGCTGACGCTTGCGTTTTCCGTGCCTTTGTGTCTTACCGCATGTCTCGACGAGCATCTGAAGGACCAGGTTTCGGCAGACGAGGCTTACGACTCGGCCTCAAGCCTGTATGTCAACGCCGTGGCCTCGCTCTACAATTATATAGGTTCAAACCAGGAGGGTGAGGGCCTTCAAGGCACCTGTCGTGGCGTTTACGACTATAACACGCTGACCACCGATGAGGCTATAGCGCCTATCCGTGGCGGCAACTGGTATGATGGCGGTTTATGGCAGAACATGTACGAGCATAAATGGACGGCCACCGACACCGACCTCTACAACGTGTGGAAATATCTCTACAAGGTGATAGTGCTCTCCACGGGTTCGCTTGAGACCATCGACACCTACTCGTCGCTCCTTACCGCTGACCAGAAGAAAGCTTATGAGGCAGAGGTAAGGGCCGTGAGGGCAATGTTCTATTATTATGCGATGGATATGTTCGGACGCATACCCATCGTTGAGTCTACAAACCAGACCACGGCATCGCTCAAACAGAGCGAGCGCTCCGACGTCATGCGTTATGTGGTAAAGGAGCTGCAAGAGGTGGCACCGCTCCTTCCCGACGGCCATTCTAACCTGCAAGGCAACAACTATGGGCGCATGACGCAGCCTGTGGCGTGGTTCCTCCTGGCAAAGATTGCGATCAACGCAGAGGTCTATGCCGACGACAACTGGACTGACGGCACACGTCCGTCTGGCAAAGACATAATGTTCGATGTCGATGGCCGGCAGCTCAACGCATGGGCCACATGCAAGGCCTATTGTGACAAGATAACCTCTTCAGGCTACCGTCTTGCCGACGATTATGCCTCATGCTTTGCCGTGCACAACGAGACATCGGTAGAAAACATCTTCACCATCCCCATGGACAAGACGCTTTTCAGCAACGAGTTCCATTATCTCTTCCGCTCGCGCCATTATGCCCACGGCGGTGCCTATGGCGGCGCGTCAGAGAACGGTCCCTGCGCCACCGTCTATGCGGTCAGAGCCAACGGCTACGGCACAGCAGAGGTCGACACCCGTTTCGCGCTCAACTATTATTCAGGAAAGGTGGAGGTCGACGGCAAGCCTGTGATGCTCGACAATGGCGAGCAACTTGAATACATGCCGTTGGCCGTTGAGATAAACCTCACGGCAAGCAAGTATATCCAGACAGCAGGGGCGAGAATGAAGAAATATGAGGTCGACCGCACGGCATACTCCGACGGCCGCATGCCCGACAACGACATTGTGCTTTTCCGTTATGCTGATGTGCTTCTCATGCGTGCAGAGGCAGAGGTGCGCAACGGCGGCGACGGCTATGCCGACATGAATGCCGTTCGCGCAAGGGTGGGCATGGCTCCGCGTCCTGCCACCCTCGACAACATCCTCACCGAGCGTCTGCTTGAACTGGCGTGGGAGGGCTGGCGCCGTCAGGACCTTATACGTTTCGGGCGCTTCTGCCAGGCTTACGACCTGCGCACGCCTGTGGCAAACGAGTCGAACGGTTTCACTACCGTTTTCCCGATTCCGCAGAAATGTATAGACCTGAACGCAAGCCTCACCCAAAACTTTGGGTATAAGGAATAGGGCCTTCGCAAAGCGCGATGTAAATATCAGCCTTTTAGAAAAATTCAATTGGATTTTTCTTTTAAACATTAATTTCCATTAATTGAACATTAATGAACATCAATATTCCGCGCTACGCGCGTATTAATGATAATTAATGAGTCATTAATGAAAATTAATGTTTAAAAAATCAACGAGCGCGAAGCGCAAAAAACAAAATTTTATAGCTCTCTTAAGCTTGCGAGAGTTCAATAACTTATTGTTTCACCAGCTCCAGCTTCATAGGTATCTTCACCCACTTGCGGTTGACGGCAATCTTCAGTCGGCTGCCGCCGGTCTGGGTGAGGGTATATTTACCCTCGCCGTCATAGGTGAGCGTGGCGGTGAGGTCTTCGCTGCCATAGTCGTTGGTGATGTTCAGCTTTGCCGTCTTTTTGTTCACCACCTTGGCGTCGGTAATGAACCATTCGCGCATGTCGCGTTTCGCTCCAAAATAGCCCGGCATCTCGCCGAAGAGCGGTTGCGTTTCCGACACGACGTTCTTTTCAACGAAATTAATTTTCAGGAAAACCTGATATTCGCTGTTGTATAAGTAACCTGTGAAAACGTTTGCCCCTTTTTGGGCCATGGCGGCGATACACGAAATCAGCAACGCCATGATTAACAATGCTTTTTTCATAATGAACGGTTTTTGTTCGCAAATGTAATGAATTAAGTCAAGAAAGCGCCGTTTTTTAGGAAAATAATCGTAAAAAAATTGTGTCTTTATTATTTTAATTGTATTTTTGTGCCGTTATTTGACAAAACTTATGAAACGCTTAAGACCAGATTACATATTCGAGTCGAGCTGGGAAGTGTGCAATAAGGTGGGTGGAATATACACCGTCTTGGCATCACGCGCACAGACTCTTCAGGAAACAATGCCCGACCGTATTATTTTTATAGGCCCGGATTGTTGGGGCTCAAAGTGCAGTCCTTATTTTATAGAAGACGCCTCGCTGTTTGCCGACTGGAAGAAGAAGGCAGCCGAAGAGGGTCTCAACGTGAAGACAGGACGATGGGATGTGCCAGGCCGTCCCGTTGCTATATTGGTAGATTTCTCTGTCTTTTATTCTAAGAAGAACGACATCTATGCCCGTTTGTGGGAGAAATATGGTGTCGACAGCCTCCACGCCTATGGCGATTACGACGAGGCGTCAATGTTCTCTTACGCTGCTGCACGCGTGACAGAGAGCTATTACCGCTTTTATCTGTCCACCGACGACAACGTCATCTATCACGGCAACGAGTGGATGACAGGTCTCGGCATCCTCTACATCAACGACCGTCTGCCGCAGGTCGCCACGATGTTCACAACCCATGCCACAAGCATCGGCCGAAGCATCGCAGGCAACAACAAGCCGCTCTACGAATATTTCACCGGCTACAACGGCGACCAGATGGCGCAGGAGCTTAACATGCAGAGCAAGCAGTCGATAGAGAAGCAGACAGCCAAGTATGTCGACTGCTTCACCACCGTGAGCGACATCACAGCCCGCGAGTGTGCTCAGCTGCTCGACAAACCCGTAGACGTGGTGCTGCCCAACGGTTTCGACAACTCGTTTGTGCCAGCCAAGCGCGAGTTTGACAAGAAGCGCAAGGAAGCCCGCAAGCTGATCTTCCGCATGGCCAACGCCCTGACAGGCGACACCTTCGAGGATAACGATACCATGATCGTGTCGACAAGCGGACGTTACGAGATGCGCAACAAGGGCATCGACGTGTTTGTGGAGAGCATCAACCGTCTGCGCTTCAACCATGACCTCAAGAAGAAGGTCATCGCCCTCATCGAGGTGCCGGCATGGATGAAGGAAGCACGCACCGACCTTGTGGAGCGTCTGCAGAGCAAGACCAAGGTGTTCGACACACCGCTGCCCAACCCCGTGGCCACACACCGTCTGCACGAAGAAGACAGTGACCGTGTGCTCGGCATGATGAACTGGCTCGGCATGCGCAACGACAAGTACGACCGCGTGAAGCTCATCTTTGTGCCTTGCTACCTCACCGGCGACGACGGCGTGCTGAACAAGAGCTATTATGACCTCATTCTCGGCAACGACCTCTGCGTCTATCCTTCTTATTATGAGCCGTGGGGCTACACACCGCTTGAGGCTGTTGCCTTCAAGGTGCCGTGCATCACCACCGACCTTGCAGGCTTCGGCCTGTGGGCCAACACCGTGCTTGGTCACGACGGAACGGTGGAGGAGGGCGTTCAGGTCATCCACCGCACCGACACCAATTATAATGAGGTGGCCGACGACATCAGCAACACCATCGTGCGCTATTCTACCTTCGATGCCAAGCAGACAGCCGCCTCACGCAAGGCTGCCGAGGCTATATCGAAGAAGGCGTTGTGGAGCCATTTCATAAAATATTATTATGAGGCTTACGACATCGCTTTGAGCAAAGCCATAGAGAGAAAAAAGAACATGTGATGGAATAACAACTTCTAAAGTTTTTTACTATTCACAAAGTATAATATCCAAAATTCAAAATATGAAAATTAAAGCCGATTATTCTAACGCTCCTCAGTGGAAGGAGGTTAGTATCAAGTCGACACTTCCCGAACAGCTGAAGTGTCTTGACGAGATTGCTCACAACATGTGGTGGGCATGGAACCATGAAGCCCGCGACATGTGGGAGAGTCTGGACGCAAAACTCTACGAAGAGGTAGGACGCAACCCCGTGTTGCTCCTTGAGCGTCTGAGCTACGAGCGCAAGGAAGATATCATTAAGGACAAGACCATCATGAAGCGCGTTAAGGACGTTTACAAGATGTTCCGCGCCTACATGGACGTTAAGCCCAACAAGAAGCGTGCTTCTGTTGCCTACTTCTGCATGGAGTATGGAATCAACCAGGTGCTGAAGATCTATTCTGGCGGTCTCGGCATGCTCGCCGGCGACTATGTAAAGGAGGCTTCTGACAGCAACGTCGACATGTGTGCCATCGGCTTCCTCTATCGCTACGGCTACTTCAAGCAGTCGCTCAGCATGGACGGACAGCAGATAGCCAACTATGACGCACAAAACTTCAACTCGCTGCCCATCGAGCGCGTGCTCGATGAGAACGGCAACCCCGTTGTTGTGGATGTGCCTTACATGAACTATCAGGTTCATGCTTACGTTTGGCAGGTTAACGTTGGTCGTGTGAAGCTCTACCTGCTCGACACCGACAACGAGATGAACTCTGAGTTTGACCGCCCCATCACCCACTCTCTCTATGGTGGCGACTGGGAGAACCGTCTGAAGCAGGAGATCCTGCTCGGTATCGGTGGTATGCTCATGCTCAAGAAGCTGGGCATCAAGAAAGACATCTACCATTGCAACGAGGGTCACGCTGCCCTCTGTAACCTTGAGCGTCTGTGCGACTACGTTAAGAGCGGCCTCACCTTTAACCAGGCCATGGAGCTGGTACGCGCCTCTTCTCTTTACACCGTCCACACTCCCGTTCCCGCTGGTCACGACTATTTCGACGAGGCTCTCTTCGGCAAGTATATGGGTGGCTATCCTCAAATGTTGGGCATCTCTTGGGACGAGTTCATCGGCATGGGCCGTCAGAACCCCGATGACCACAGCGAGCGTTTCTGCATGTCAACCTTCGCTTGCAACACCTGTCAGGAGGTTAACGGCGTGAGCAAGCTCCACGGCTGGGTAAGCCAGCAGATGTTCGCACCCATCTGGAAGGGCTACTATCCTGAAGAGAACCACGTTGGCTACGTTACCAACGGTGTTCACTTCCCCACATGGGCAGCTACCGAGTGGCGCAAGCTCTATGCTAAATATTTCGACGAGACCTTCATGAGCGACCAGAGCAACGAGAGCATCTGGCATGCCATCTACAATGTGCCCGACGAGGAGATCTGGGAGACTCGCATGACGCTCAAGAAGAAGCTCACAAGCTACATCCGCGAGAAATTCACACAGACATGGCTCAAGAACCAGGGCGATCCCTCACGCGTGGTGTCTCTGCTCGAGCGCATCAACCCCAACGCGCTGATGATCGGCTTCTGCCGTCGTTTCGCCACCTACAAGCGTGCTCACCTGCTCTTCACCGACCTTGACCGTCTGGCCAAGATCGTGAACAACCCTGAGCGTCCCGTTCAGTTCCTCTTCTCTGGTAAGGCTCACCCCGCCGACGGCGCAGGCCAGGGTCTGATCAAGAAGATCTTCGAGATCAGCCAGCGTCCTGAGTTCCTCGGCAAGATCATCTTCCTTGAGGACTATGACATGCAGCTCGCCCGTCGCCTCGTTTCTGGCGTCGACATCTGGATGAACACACCGACACGTCCTCTTGAGGCTTCAGGTACATCTGGTGAGAAGGCCGAGATGAACGGTGTCGTAAACCTCTCCGTGCTCGACGGATGGTGGGTTGAGGGTTATCGTGAGGGTGCCGGCTGGGCTCTTCCCGAGAAGCGCACCTACCAGAACCAGGGCTATCAGGATCAGCTCGACGCTGCTACCATCTACTCGCTGCTTGAGAACGACATCATTCCTCTCTACTATGATCGCAACAAGAAGGGTTACAGCGAAGGTTGGGTGAAGACCATCAAGAACTCTATCGCCACTATCGCTCCTCACTACACCATGAAGCGTCAGCTCGACGACTACTATGACAAGTTCTACACCAAGGAGGCTGCCCGTTACCACAAGCTCCAGGCCAACGACAACCGTCTGGCTAAGGACATCGCTCAGTGGAAGGAAACTGTGGCAGAGCGTTGGGATGCCATCCATGTAGTGTCTAAGGACGACTCTGTGCTCTATGGTGCCGAGACAGGCAAGAAGTACACCATGCGTTATGTCATCGACGAGGCTGGCCTTAACGATGCTATAGGTCTCGAGCTGGTGTCTATCACCAAGGACGAGAACGGCAACGACCGCATCTTCAACGTGCGTCCGTTCAAGGTTGTGGCTCAGGAGGGTAACCAGTACACCTTCGAGGCTACCTTCGAACCTGACGTTGCCGGATTATTCAAGAGCTGCGTGCGCATGTTCCCGAAGAACGAGAACCTGCCTCACCGTCAGGACTTCTGCTATGTAAAGTGGCTTGACTAATACTTACCTCACCGGCGAACATTGATCTTCGCTGGTTAGAGGAACCATATAAGGCATTGATTTCGTGTTATAAGCGAGATCAATGCCTTTTTTTGTAAAATATTGATTTTTCGAAAAGGTTAAATTTACATCGCGCTTCGAGCTCGTTGTTTTTTGAACATTAATATTTCGCGCTTCGCGCTTGTTGTTTTTTGAACATTAATTATCATTAATGACCCATTAATTATCATTAATACGCGCTTCGCGCGGAATATTGATGTTTCATTAATGTTCAATTAATGGAAATTAATGTTTAAAAGAAAAACAACGAGCGCGAAGCGCGATGTAAATAAGTCTTTTCGTGAAAGTTTTGTAATGGTAAAAAGTAAGCCAAAAAAAGCGGAAACCTTTCTGAGGAGGTTCCCGCTTTTTTTGTTCAACCGTTGGGTCTGTTGTTCAACCGTCAGGTCTTTTGTTTAACCGTCAGGTCTTTCCAACCGTCAGGTCTTTTCAACCGTTGGGTCTTTTGTTTAACCCTCAGGCTTTTCCAACCGTCAGGTTCTTATTTTCATGTTTACCAACCAGGGTTCTGGGTGAGCTTGAAGCCGTGGTTCTCGTACATGGTGATCTGGTCAACAGGGATAGGATAGAGATAATCCTTGTCTGCCATTACACGCATCTTGGCCACCTCGGTGATAGGCATGATGTAGCCCTCGTTGCCGGTAACGATTTTGCCGTTCTCGTCGCAGAGAGTGATCTTAGCCAAAGCTTCAGCATTTTCGGGATAGTCGGCCTTGTTGATCCAGGCACCCATGTTCAGCTTCTTGTTCTTGGTCATGTCAGCATATTCGAGCTTGCCCCAACGACGCAGGTCGTTGAAACGCAGACCCTCGTAAGCCAACTCTACGCGGCGCTCGCGACGGATCTCCCAAATGATGGGCTTAACCGTAGCATCGCGGTCGGGGTCGTTGATCTCTACACCGTTCACCTTCAGCGCGTTGCCAGCCAGTGTGAGGTGAGGCATCTGTGTGCTCTGACGGTCGCGGATAGCGTTGATGGTCTTGTCGAAGTCGGCCTGTGTAAGAGTGTACTGTCCGAGATCTGCCAACTCGGCAGCAGCCTCGATGTAGTTGAGCATCACCTCGTTCAGCTTCATGACAGGAGCATCGGTGGTGTTGGTAGAGCTCATACCGCCAGGCTTGTTGATCAGGTCTTTGTTCACATAGCGGTTGGCGTAGTAGCCCGAAGCAGCGTAAACAGCAGCTACACCGTTCAGACGCAGACCGCTCTCCTCGTCGATGTTATCAGCGAGACGTGGGTCACGGTTCTGGATCTCCTTGGCATATTCCTTGCCCTTATAATCGGTGTTGCCAGCCTGATGGATAGGCAGACCGTTCTTGGTCAGGAAGGCATCGACGAATGAACGTGAGGGGCTGCTCATCTCATGCTCAGTGTTCTGGAAGCTCATGAGCGAGTGCATAACCACGTTCTCAACGTATGAGCGGTACATGATGATCTCGGGGTTGCCGGCAAGATCCTCAGATGTGGTAAGGCTCTTGTAGCTGGGAGCGATAGAGTAGGCGTTTGTCTGCATCAGCGCAGCAGCATAGTCCTTAGCAGCCTTCAGATATTCGGCTGCCTTGGCTGTGTTGTTGGCGTGATACTTCTGCCATGTGCCCTCAAACAGCATGATGCGTGACGCGAAGCCCTGAGCCACGGCGCGGTTTACGGTAAGACCCTTTGTGCCGTCGTTAACACGAATGTTAGCGCAAGCGAAAGCCAGGTCCTCGTTCACCTTGTCCATAACCGTGGTGCGCGGATCGCGGGCACGGTAGAGCTGCTCGTTGTCGGTGCTGCCTACGACAGCGTCATAGTAAGGCACGTCGCCAAACTTCTGCACGAGCTTTGCATACTCCATAGCGCGGAACAGGCGGGCAACGCCCGACCAGTGGTTCTTTGCCTCTTCGCCCAGAGAAGAGCTTTGAATGCGGCTGAGCAGCAGGTTCATGTTACGGATCTTCTCGAAGTCCCAGTTGTCAGCATCAGTTGTGGGAGCCACCTTGGTGAACAAGGTAGCCACTTCCTGTGCGTTGTCGTCGGTCCAGTCGGCAACGTTTGTCTCGGCAAAGTTGTCGGCACGGTTCCAGCCCGAACGGTAGCCGGGGAAGAAGTAAGTATAATAGTCGAGGAACGATGTACGGAGGTTCTCCTCGTTGTTCCAGAACGACGGAACGTCAGTAACGGTGTCCTGGGGGTCGCGTGTGAGGAAGTCGTCACAAGAGCTGAAAGACACAGCAGTGGCCAGCAGAAGGCCCGCGCTCAGAATATTTAAATTTATTTTCATAAATGTTTGTTCTTTTGGTAACTGAACTTTTGCAAGTTCAGAAGTTAATACCACGTTTTATTATTTCTCTTTATGCAATGGTTTTACGCCTTAGAACGTAACCTGCATACCGAACGAGATGGTACGAGAGAAAGGATAGCTACGGCCGAATGACCATGAGTTGTCACCATAACCTGTTTTGTAAGCAGTGCTCTCGGGGTCAACAGGCAAGTGCATGTTATCAAACTCGAAGAGGTTCTCACCACTGAAGTAAACGCGAACGCTCTCCAGAGAAGCCTTGCTCACCCATGCCTTAGGCAGCGTGTAGCCCACGGTGATGTTCTTACAACGCAGATATGCCATGTTGCTGAGGTAGCGTGTCTGCTTCAGGAAGCTCTTGCCAGCGGTTGTCCATGTATTATCGAAAGGACGGGGATAGAAGGCATCGGTGTTGGTCTCGGTCCAGTAGTCCATCTGGTGGTCGAACATAGCATCACCATAACCTGATCCACCGCAGGGGATAGCCACGTTACCGTATGCCCAGAAGTCGCGCTTGCCTACGCCCTGGAAGTAGGCGCTGAAGTCGATACCCTTCCAGTTAGCACCCAGTGTGAAGCTATACTCATAGTTAGGCAGGGAGTTGCCGATAACCTTCTGGTCGCCATGATCCTCAACAGTGTTCTTGCCGTATGTGATCTTCTTGTCGCCGTCGAGATCCTTATACTTCATGTCACCGGGCTGGAACTTGAAGGCGCCAGCCTCGTACAAAGCCTGTGAGGGGATGCCGTCCTTCAGCGTGTAAACCTTCTTGCCGTTGGCATCGGTAGTTACGTTGAAGTCGTCAACCTGGAACAGGCGGTCCGACTCGTAACCCCAGATTTCGCCGAGGCGCTTGCCCTCGTAGTAGCCGTTGATGTTGCGGTCTGTCTTGTTCCACTTGGTGATGCGCTCAACAACATGTGACACTGATGCGCGTGCGCTGATGCCGAGGCCGTTAGCAAAGCGGTGGTTATAGTCGACAGCAAGCTCCCAACCGTTGGCGGTCAGCTCACCGAAGTTGATCTTCGGAGTAGATGCACCGAATGTAGAAGGCAGAGCCTCGCCGGCGGTGTGCATGTCAGAAGTGACGCGGTGATAGTAGTCGAAGGTCACACCCAGCTCGTTCTTGAAGAAGCGCATGTCGATACCGAGGTCGAGGGTAGAAACGCGCTCCCATGTCAGACCGTCAGAAATTACTGTGGGAGCCAAGAGGCTCAGCTGGTTCTTGCCACCCATTACCCAACCAGAGTTTGTAGATGTCATGGTAGAGATGAATGAGTTGGCAGCAACGTCCTGGTTACCGATGGTACCCCATGATCCGCGGAGCTTCAAGTTTGACAGAGCGGGCTTAGCCCAATCCATAAATTTCTCCTCGCTGGCACGCCATCCTGCAGAGAATGAGGGGAAGAAGGCAAACTTCTTTCCTGAGGGGAACTTAGAAGAGCCGTCGTAACGAGCGTTGAACTCGAACAGATACTTCTGCATGAAGTCGTAGTTGATACGTCCGAAGAAACCTGCCGAAGCGAAGTCGTTATGATAAGCATAGTTCTTGTTGAACGAATACTGATCGCCTGTAGCCAGTGCAATCTCGGGCAGATCCTGGCTGATGAGGCCACGGCGCTCTGAGTAGTGGCCCAGACGCTCGCGTGTCTCGGCATCGAAACCGGCCATCACCTTAAACTGGTGATGCTTCTTGATGTCGAAGTTGTAGGTAGCGTATGCTTTCCACACGTTGGTCATGGTGTACTTGCTGGTCTGTACCACGCGGTTGTCAACGCCACCATAGATATTGGTGTAGTTGTCGAAGGGAGCGCCTGCAAACATGTTATATGCCATCACGATGCCGCCGTTACGCTTCTGAGCGTCGTTCAGCAGGGCGAAGGTATAGTCGAAGTTGATGCTGAGGTTCTTCAGCGGGTTCAGCTCGGTGCCCAGGTTTACGCGTACATAGTTAGAGGTAACGCTCTCGCGGTTAGCCTGCTTGATGTCGGTAACGGCAGAACGGAAATCTTTGCCCTGATACTGTGCGTACGGATACCAACGTGGCCAACGCATCAGGTAGAACCATGCGTCATACTGGCCAGAGGTATATTTGTAAGGCTGGTCGTTAACCGAGCGTGTGAACAACACGTTAGCGCGAACCTTCCACCAGTCGCGTATGGCGGTGGTAATGTTACTGTTGAAGTTGTAACGGTCATACTTGTCGGCCTTGAATTTCATCACACCGTTCTGGCGCAGATAGCCCAATGAAATGTTGTAGGTTGTCTTCTCGCTACCGCCTGTTACAGAGAGGTTGTGGTTCTGCTGCGGAGTCCATTTGCGAGTAAACTCGTTCACGGGGTCGAACGAACGGAAGAAGTAGGTCTTTCCGTCCTTTATCTCGAAGTCGCGGCCTTCCTGCATCTCGCCGAGCTCGCTCTGCGACATGTTGCCATACTTCTGCTCCCACTCCTTGATCTTGCCAACGGCATACTCGTCGATGGTGTAGCCGATGTTTGTACAAGCTGAGAGACCCTTGCTCTGAGCCAGCAACAGTGTGTACTCGGCATTGTCTACAGCCGAAGCCAGCTTAGGCATCTTGGTGGGTGTGCCCCAAGCAAAGTTGTTTGAATAGGTCACGCGGGGTTTCTCGTTCTTCTTACCCTGCTTTGTGGTGATCAGGATAACACCCCATGCAGCACGGGTACCGTAGATAGAAGCCGAAGCGGCGTCTTTCAACACAGAGATGGTCTCGATGTCGTCGGGGTTGACGAGGTTGAGGCTGGGCACCTCCACGTTGTCTACAAGGATCAGAGGAGCGGTACCCTCGGTTGCGTTGAGCGAACCTACAGAACCACGCAGCTTGATGGTCGACTCGGTGCCTACACCACCGAGGTTGTTGGTGATGGTAAGACCCGGGGTGATGCCCTGCAGCGCCTTTGCCACGTCGGTGATAGGACGGCTTGCGATGGCCTCCTTGACGTTCACGTTAGCCACAGCACCGGTAAGGTCTACCTTCTTCTGGGCACCGTAACCCACTACAACCACCTCGTCGAGGTCGCCCATGTCCTCTGTGAGGACGATGCGCTGGTTCTTGCCGTTAACCTTCACGTCAACGGTCTTGTAGCCCACATAAGACACGCGGTAGGTCTTGCCTGTCACGGCTTTTATGCTTACCTTACCGTCGATGTCGGTGATGCCGCCGTTTGTCGTGCCGGGTTCTACAACGCTGGCGCCTGTGATAGGCTCGCCGTTTGCGTCAACCACGGTGATGACCACTTTGTCGGCCTGCTGCGGCAGCGTGCTGTATGTCTCAGACATAACTTCTGCTGTCATAGCGTTCGGCATTGAAACACTTGCTGCCGTAGCTTGTCCACTGCTCATGAACAAAGCGCAGGCAACAGCTGCTGTGAGTACTTTGCCGTTCAAGGCGTTCCTCTTTTTGTCATTGATGTTTATCATACGCTATTAAAAGGTGTGATTATTTAATTAATAGTCTGCTTGTTTGCAATTACTTTTTTACTCTTTTCTTATCAAATCCCTTTTTTATGGGACTTGTCATGGGGTTAATGGGGCGCTTTTTGGGGCTCTGGGTGTTTTGGTCGGGGCGGTTTTATTTACATCGGGGTGGTTTTGTTTACATCGGGGTGGTTTTGTTTACATCGGGGTGGTTTTGTTTTTGTCGTCGGGGCGTCAAAATGGTGATATGTTGCATCGTTATGATGCTGTTTTGCAACAAATTGCGGTCATGAAGCAATAAATGTCTTCACCGTTGTGGTTGCTTATTTAAGCCTATAAATTTTGATTTTGGTTTCTTGTTTCCTTTTCAAGACCCTTTTTCAAGAGCCTTTTTGATGTTTTTTTAACTCTTATTTTTAATTCGGGTGCAAAAGTAAGCAATTATTATTATTAAAACAAGTTTTTTATTATTTTTTTTATTCTTTTCGCTCTTTCTCCTGTTTCCCTTTCATTATTAATTTTGTTTATTTTTGTTTTCTTTATATGTCAAGCAAAACAGAAAGGGTGTCGCTGACCATGATGGTCGTGCGACACCCTTTCTCTGAGTTTCTGGTTCTGTTCAGGCTTGGCATAGCGGCAAACAAGGTGGCTTGTCGCCATGCTTCTGCCTTACATTACCTTCATTATTGTTATATAAACTAATTTTTGTGCCTTATCACATCTTTGCAGAGTGATTAGTCCCACCCGTCAGAGATAGAAAAAGCTTCATTGCTTTCGTCTTCGTCTGCCCAGAATTCGTTGCGCTTGGCTGCCTCTTCAACCTGTCCATCTTCAACAGAATCGCTTGCTAATAACTGCTCAACAACAACCTGTTGAATGTTAATCGTTGGTTTAATGTATTCTTTCATTTCGTTGTTTTTTTGTTCTTACTTAATTACAATCTTCTTTCCGTTATGGATATAAATGCCTTTTGTAGGTCTCAGCACCTTAAAGCCCTGCAAGGTGTAATAGGCGTTGTCGTTACGTTTGGTTGTAACCTCTACCTTGTTAACCTCTGTCACACCACCCATCTCATCGTCAAACAGCAGCATCACCTTTGCAAATTCTGAGCTGTCATCATCGGTTGTTCCACCAATGAACTGACCGTTATAGTCGCAATAGCCATACTTAGCACCTTCGCCTTTACCTACTGTTGCGCTTGCAGGAAGTCTTAAGAATGACTTGTTGGCGCTTGATTTTGAGTTTGGCGTGAGACGGAAGAAACCGAGATAATTGGGGATTGTTGTATCTGGGTTCTCCTTATAATATTTTGTCTTGTGGAAACTTGAGAGAGCGAAATAACGGTATGTTGTCTTGCCAGTGGTCTCGTCTTTCTCTATGTTGCCCAACAAAGCCTTTGGCGCTACGACAGGCTCAAGATAGTTGTTCCATTCTTGACCTGCGTACTTGTCTTTGAATGTCCAAATATTTACAAACTCGGCAGGTGTCGTTGCTGATGCTTCTGTACGCTGACGTAGGCTGTAGTTTAGAACATCGCCTTCTGAGAATCCTTCTCCTGGTGTGGTAGCGACAAGAACAACACCCATGTTTGCTGGGATGTAATCAATTTTACGCAGATAAATCTTGCCGCAAGAATATTCCTTGGTTATCTCATCGTCTCCAGGCTTTACATAATTGTAAGCTATATAAGCTTTAACGTCATGGCTCACAACGTCCATTGCCTTACTACTGCTGTATGCGCGTACAAACTTGTTGTGGAGCAGAGTGAACGGATACTTAACGTTCTTCTCGCCTGTGATGGTGTACTTGAACTCTGTTTTTTTTGTCTCGGGGTTTGTGACAATGTAAAGCTTAACCGTGTACAGGCCAGGCTCGCGGTTCCATATTATGCCATTCTTTAATTCTGTCTTTTCTGTCTCGCCATTGAAGGTGTAGCTAACGGTGTTGGGGTCGTCAACCAAGCAAGTGTGGCCTGTTGGGTTCTTATGCTCACATCTTGCCATATGTGCCTCTGTATTAATGTCGTCCTCATACCAGTTTTTAGCCTGGCTGTGGTCACCTACGAAACGGAAATATCCTTCGTGACAATTTGCTGTTGTTTCGATGGTTGCATAATAGCAGTTCTCGGTAGCATCGAAAGTCATGTTGGCAGCAGTAGAAGCCCAGTTCCATGAACCATCGGGTTTTGTGGTGCCAGGGATGGCAGAGCCTACAAGTGAGATGACGTTGGGATAGTCCACTTGGTCAGGATTCGGAATTTGGAAACTTGCAGACATACCACATGCGTTTGTTTCTTTTGCCAGTTCATTGTTTCCTCTGTTAGGGTTGTACTCTACTTGCTTTGTACCGCTAATGTTCAGAGTGAATGGCTTCTGGTTGACAGACACCTTGTCGTGATTATTAGCTGTCTCGAACTTATAACCACCATTTCCGAAGAAGAACAGCTTGTTCTGTGTGCCGTAGTTTTGGCCTATTTTCTTGTTTACATGTATGTTGTCTGCTGTTCCCGACTCTTTATATGCTTTGTTTGCTAAATCGTAGATGCCATTATCATCCAAGAAATAAACCGAATAGCCCAAAACATAATAGCTGTTCTTTCCATCGAAATGGATGTCGCCTCTAAGGTTTTGTGTATACAGCTGATCGATTCTATCGCGCTTGTCATATATGGGCAGCGCTGATGCACCATATGATGTGCTAAGCAGATAAGCCACCATCTTCTTCGAGTTGTGAGTGATGCTCCAGTTAGTGGGGGTGCCATTTTCGTCAACCTCAAAGCTTACGGTGTACATGCCGTCGTCGTCATATGTTCCGTCGTTACGGGTCTTGAGTTTCCAATAGTTATTACCTTTATCAAGCGTTGCTGACGGTGTGAGAGAGGCTGTGCTTCTTGCTTCAGGCACAGTGAGGTCTGTCTTTGGCCATGTGCCGTTAATGTCATAAACCTCGCCAGGGCCGTACGCGGTCATGTAGCCGTTGTCAGCGACGTTCAGAATCTGCATGTTTGCAGTAAGACATGCGGGGATGTCGAATGAATATTTGTTGTCGTTCTGCTGAGTGAATCGGAAATAGAGACGCTTGTAGTTGATAGCGTCTACATTATCACCGCCGGGGTTGATGTCGCCACCAACGTTTGCGGGAGACATGAAATTGCCCACAAGATAGTAGCCAGCAGGTGCTGTGCTTGTGTATACTTGCTTCTTTGCTGCCACGACCTTAACCGCACCGTTGGCTGTTATGCTGATGGTGTAAATAAGACCAGCTTTGAGGGTGAGTGTGCCTTTTGCACCTTCTGTTGCTGTGTAGTTTGTTTCGCCAGCTACAGATATTTCTTTGTTATCATCCAAACCGTATGCGGCATCGCCAATCTTGAACGACACAACTGCAGCAGCAGTTGCGCTTGTGAGGTCCATGACAAAAGAACCTGTTGTGTTTGAAGAAACGGCTGCACCATTTTTGAGTAGGGTGAAGGTCTTCTGTGACACGCTGCTCTTTGTGCCTTCAACCCAAACATATTTTTTTGTTCCGTACGGGTTGATGTCTACATACACCGAAAGAGACTCGTAACTTGAGCAATCTTTAATACTCCAAAAATTAGAACTAGTCCAATGTTTACACTCGTATTTTTGGGCGTCTGTTGGTGAAGAAGTGTAAACGGGGAGAGCATGATCATTCTCATGTGCGTCCATCTGATTCTCCCATCCTTGAACACCGATTCTAAAGTGAAAATTGTCAGATGGCACATTTTTAAATGTGTATCTGTACGTTGTTCCGCTAACCAATTCCATTTTATGGCTACTTGGAATGTTGGTTGAGCCTACAATCCCATCTACCTGCTGATCTGTAAGCAGATAAACATTTTCTGCCTTGACATTCGTCGCATACGCAAGGAGCGCCATGACAGCCATTAAGAAAGTAAAAAATCTTTTCATTTTTATTTTACTATTAGTTTATAATTTTTGTAATTGTCGTTTTCTTCTTTTTTTAGAGCATACGCGCGTTTTTTTAGAGCATACGCGTCCATAGCATGGTCTGTGAGTGTTAATCACAAACATGCTGTTGCTTGTCGCATCGTTGTTTGGAACATCCAGAGAGAGGAGAGTTCTCCAGAGGTGGATGGTTTTCGTTGCTACCTTTTGGTGATTACTTTTTTTTGTTACTTTTTTTGTTATTGCTTTTTTTGTTTTTGGTTGTTAGCTCTTTACAAGTTACAAGCCAATATTAATTTCTGTTTTTATCTTTCGGATAAGCTGTCTTTCTGACGTCTTTTGTCTTTCGGACGTCTTTAATCTTTCGGATAAGTTTTGTCTCTATATGTTGTTTTCACCTTTCGGATAAGTTGTTTATCTTTTGGATATATGTTTTTTTCTTCTTCAGATTTTGTTTATTTATCTGTCTGATTTCGAATGCAAATTTAATATTTTTCATTAGATAAAAGCAAATTTGGGGGGGGTAAAAGTAGGCTTTTTTTGATGCAAACGTTTGCAGAATCTTCATGTTGCTGCAACAGAGGGGGGAAAGACAGCGCTTATATAATAAGGTGACGAAGGCGAAGAAGATGAAGGCGCAAACGGACAGGGGCGGGTGGCATGGCAGAATAGGGAAAACCCTACAACGAATATGGTTTTTATGCTTGCAAGGATGGAAAGAAAGGGATAACTTTGCAGCATAAAAAAAAGAAACCCAGAATAAAGAAAACTTTAAAACGATACAACTATGAAATGGACCAATACATTTTCAGCACTTCTGGTCATGATGACTATGACTTTTGCGTTTACAAGCTGTGATGAAGACCCGTGGGACGACGGATGGGACTATTACGACTACTCGCAAGGATGGTATGACGATTACGACTGGTATGACGATGCCTTCGACTATGGCAACAACACGCTCAAACAAGAGGCACAGGCGCTGCGCGGCTACTGGACAGGTAAGGTGGAAAACCGCTACTATGACCAGCAGAACCAGCTGCAAAAGGTGCAGATGGACGCCGAGTTTGAGTTTGACCTCTATAACAGCAACGCTCTCAACGGACGAGGACGCGAGACCGACTATGCACCGATGATCGACGACTATGGCAACTATGTGTACGACGACAACGGAAAGCTCGTCTACGACTCGCAGCAGCTTCGCTTCTCATGGTACATTGACCCGCGCTCGGGCGACATCTGCATCAAGTATGACGGCAGCGGTTACGAATATCGCACAAGCTGGAACGGCGGCTTCAGTCTGAACACACAGACAGGACAGTTCTGGGGCACCTTCAACGGCTGCAACAACAACGAGCAGATCGCGTTCAGCCTCACGCGCACCACGCTGGCTAAGCCCAACCTCTCGTTTGACAACAACGGCTCTACCGCAGCCTCTGACTCTACCGCTACGTCTGCCGGCTCGGTAAAGGGACAGACCTTCGGAACGCTTAACGGCCAGGAACCCCTGATCTTCAGCTCACGCATGGGGCTGAGGAAGAGATAAAAGGGGCTTTTTGAAAAGACAAGAGGCATCTGAAAAAGCCCTGAAAAATGTCAGAAAAAGCTCTGAAAAACATCAGAAAAAGCTCTGAAAAATATCAGAAAGTTATCGTACCCCGACCGAGATACGCATGTACCTCGGTCGGGGTACGCATGTACTTCGGTCGGGGTACGCATGTACTTCGGTCGGGGTACGCATGTACCTCGGTCGAGGTACGATGACAATGAAGCATTTTTGAGACGACTTTCGGGTGAAAAGGAAAAGACAAAACATGTGAAAAGGGAAAGCGCAACCGCTTGCGTGGTTTTTAAAGACAATATTTTTTAGCTTTTCGCTTGCGTTGTTTTTAAAGACAATAGAGACAATAGAGACAATCTTTTTTTATGTGAAAAAGCTCAACCGCACATATAAAATATTGTCTCTATTGTCTCTATTGTCTTTAAACTTTCCGCAAGCAAGAACCCTGAAATTCTATTGTCTTTAAACCTCTCGCAAGTTATCCCAACTCCAGCCCCAAACCATCAACAAGGAGGGCGAAGGGCTTATAGTCTTTTTTCATCTTATCAAAGATCTGCTTCTTAGTGAGCACAGGCTTTATCTCGTTCTGCTTGGCAAGACGAAGGTTCACCGTTATGCTGCCGTTGTGAAGACCGGCGGCAAGCGACGCCCTGATGCGACCCTTGATGGCACCAAGCTGGTCAAGCAACAGCTTGTTGTCGACCAGGATCTCGATGTTGGGGTAGGAGAGGATGGTGGGCTGAATGTTCTTCATGCGCTGAGCCAAGCCCGTCATCTGCGAGGGCATGCGGTTGCACATCCTGAGCCATTCAAGCGAGAGCTGGTCTTCCGTAAACTCGGTAGCCTCCTCCTTGTTCTTTATTTCCTCCTCTTCGGCTTGCTTCACCTCCTCCTTGTGCTTCAATCCGGCGAAGGTCATGCCTAAGCTGCCAAGCTTCAGGCGAGGCATGCCGGCAGCGGGTTGGGGAGAGGCGGCTGCTCCTGAGGCTGAACCAACAGCTCCTGCGGTTGCTCCAGCTGTTCCAGCGGTTGCACCCGCGGGTCCCGAGGCAGCTCCCATGGTTGCTGTTGCAGCTCCCATGCCAGGACCGCCCATGGCGGCGTTCGTGGCTGCTTCACCGTGTACGGCGGTTGCTGTTGTTGTTGCTGTTGCGGCGTTGCCGCTCGGCGTTGTTGCTGTTGCGTTGTGCGAAGCCTGCACTCCATCTCCCTCAGCTGCGGCAGCCTTCGCCTTGCGCACCAGAGGTCTCTCCCCGGCAGCCACCTGTGCCGCTGCCTGGTTATGGGAGTCGATGAGTCTTTTGAACAGGATTTTCAGACGCTTGGGGCCACGCCCCGCGCTCACGCCGTCGTCGGGTTGTGTGAGCTGCGCCACCTCAATGAGCGTTAGCTCCACAAGCAGACGCTTGTTGCTGCTCTGCTTGTAGCACACGTCACACTGGTTGAGCACCTTAAGAGCCTGGTAGAGGAAGCGGGTGGGACACTTCTGCGCCTGCGCCTTAAACTTTTCTGTCTGCTCCTTGCTCGTCTCCAGCAGCTTGAGCGTGCTCTCGTCTTTTGCCATGAGCACATTGCGTATGTGTGAGGCGAGACCCGTGACCACGTTGCCGCCGTCGAACCCTTTCTCTATGATGCTGTTGAGCAGAAGCATGAGGTCGCTCACCTTGTTCTCCATGGCGAGGTCAACCATGCGGAAATAGTTGTCGGCATCGAGCTCGTTAAGGTCTTCCAGCACCTTGTCGTAGGTGATGTTGCCCTGACAGAAGCTTGCTGCCTGGTCGAAGATGGAGAGGGCATCGCGCATGCCACCGTCGGCTTTCTCGGCAATGAGGGCGAGAGCCGACTCTTCATAGCTTATGCCCTCTTTCTCTGCCACCATCTTGAGATGGGCGATGGTGTTCTCCACCGTCATGCGCTCAAAGTCGTAAATCTGGCAGCGCGACAGGATGGTGGGCAGGATCTTGTGCTTCTCTGTGGTGGCGAGGATGAAGACCACATGGGCGGGCGGCTCCTCAAGCGTCTTCAGGAAGGCGTTGAAGGCTGCCGACGACAGCATGTGAACCTCGTCGATGATGAACACCTTGTAGCGTCCCACCTGCGGCGGTATGCGCGTCTGCTCCATGAGAGCCTTGATGTTCTCCACCGAGTTGTTGCTGGCGGCGTCGAGCTCAAAGATGTTAAGCGAGCGCTGCTCGTTGAACGCCTTGCAGCTCTCACACTCGTTGCATGCCTCGCCCTCAGCCGTGGGGTTCATGCAGTTGATGGCCTTTGCAAAAATGCGGGCACACGTTGTCTTGCCCACTCCGCGCGGGCCACAGAACAGATAGGCGTGCGCAAGCTTGCCGCTCTTCACCGCGTTCTTCAGCGTGGTGGTGAGCGCGTGCTGTCCCACCACCGTGTCGAAGGTCATTGGGCGGTACTTGCGTGCCGACACTATGTAGTTTTCCATTTTATCTTGCGTGTTTGTTGTTATTAGAGATCATTCTTCCACTCCTCTATGGTTTGTTCACCAATAATTCCGTCATCCCATAGCTTATCTGCCTCGTCAAATGCTTTTTCTGCAAAGTAATGAGCCAACAAATCGGATATTTCCATTTGCTGTTCTTCGTTCACGTTTGCCATCAAGCTAACGACGCGTTCTTGGTATTTGTTAAGTGATGATGTCTCCATATCGTTCTCCTTATCTTATGTGCAAAGATAAGCAAAAGAGGGGAAACCTACAAATTTTATTTTACTGAACTTTCGCAAAGTTTAATATTTACATCGCGCTTCGCGCTCGTTGTTTTTTTTGAACATTAATGTCCATTAATGACCCATTAATTATCATTAATACGC
>OIXA01000477.1_pt1 | contig 58300 bp, 77 predicted proteins | sample 1587721 | NCBI WGS metagenome assembly OIXA01 (sample SAMEA3888900, study PRJEB22519) | human gut metagenome | biome: human gut; feature: human-associated habitat; material: faeces | place: Denmark | collected 2013
CCGTGCAGGTACATTCCCGCTGTGGATCTCCAAGATATCCGCAGGGGCAGGGATTTTCTTGTACGCCGATTGTGATACAATTCCACGATTGCTAAACTTTTGAACACCCTATTTATCCCCATTATAACAGAAAAGCAGCCATGCTATAACCAACATGGCTGCTCTTTATTTTACCTTTATCGTGTATCCCCCTCGATACACGATTTGTATATCGTCCTTGTTATTAACTACAACCTTCTCGACCAGAAGCCCCCATAAGTCAGGTCGAAATGAACCTATTGGCTGCGTATTAGAGTCAAGCACTGAGATGAAATTCTCCATGGCAGATGCGTTATATTTCTTCCTGTCTATCAAGTCCCCTAGCTCCTTTAGCCGTTTATAACTGCTGGCATACTCCGCCCGGATCGCATCCTCCTTAGCCCATAACTTTTCCCTCTCTGCACCGGTAAGCCCCCGCTGCCGTATTGTCTCCTCAAGTTCCGTCGCTAGTTGTTTCAGTTTCTTTTCGAGCTGCTCCTTCTCATCTGTTTCTCCCGAGATATCGGCAACCCGCCCCATAAGCAGCTCTAAATTCTCCTTGACCTCCTTGCGTACCTCGATTAAGGAATTTAGCCCCCTCAGAAAAAGCTGTTGCAACTCTTTTTTCGTAAAGTGAGGCGTCGTACATTTCTTTTCTCCTCGCCGGAGCTTCCGGTTACACTTATATACCACCCTTCTGTATTTATCATTCGAGTGCCAAACTACAGGACCGTACCAGCAGCCACAGCAGCCGCATTGAATCTTGCTGCTATAAATGTCCTTCCCACTAAACCGGTTCCCCATCTTTTTGCGGCGCTTCAACTCTTCCTGTACGTACTCAAACTGCGTCGAGGAAACAATGGCTTCATGATGGCCCTCCACATAGTATTGCGGAATCTCGCCATTATTCTTTCGATGCTTCTTCTGCAGAAAATCAACCGTGTATCCCTTCTGCAAAAGAGCGTCCCCCTTGTATTTTTCATTGGTCAAGATGGAGTGGATTGTCGTAGCGTACCACACGCTGCCTCCGGCGGGGGCTTTTATATCTCTTTTCTCAAGTTCCTTCTTGATCGCATATGTAGAAAGCCCGCTAATAAAGAGCTTGTAAATCAGCTTTACGACTTTTGCCTGGTCCGTATTGATTTTGAAATCCCTATCGTATCCAAGGAAGGTACTGTACCCTACAGAACTTTTCCCGTCCGCAAAGCTTTTTCGTTTCCCCCATTTAACGTTTTCCGAAATACTGCGGCTCTCCTCCTGGGCGATCGAACTCATGATCGTTATCAAAAGTTCGCCTTTAGAGTCCAATGTCCAAATGTTCTCTTTTTCAAAGAACACCTCAACCCCCTTTTCTTTTAGCTTACGAATAGTCGAAATGCTATCTACCGTATTTCTCGCAAAGCGGCTGACACTCTTGGTAACAATCAGATCAATTTTTCCGGCCAGCGCATCCGCTATCATTGAATTGAACCCGATGCGCCTTTTGGTATTTGTCCCTGATATCCCTTCATCGGAGTACATACCGACGAACTCCCAGTCCTCGCGGCTCTCAATGTAATTCTTGTAGTACCTCATCTGTGCATCATAGCTGCCCGCCTGGTCTTCAAGATTGGTAGAGACTCTGGCATAACCGGCTACTTTCCTTTTCGCATGAATGCTCACAGACCTCATACTATACATGTCTAATGTGGCAGGAATCACTTTTACGCTCTTTGCCATACTCGTTTCTCCTCATCTTTCAAGATAAAACGAACTTCGTTTATGAACACATCTATTCGTTTGACCTGCTCCACAATCTGCCCTTCCGGATTATTTTCCCAGATGGTATCGGCAGCTTTAAGAAGCTCTGCTTCTGGTATTTTGGTTTTATGACAGTTTTCGCACACCCAATATTTCATCCCCCGGCTCCAGTTAGCTCTTCGGCATTGATGGCCGCAGATCCCGCAAAACACTTTTTTCGTAAAGGCATTTTGACCACGGTCGCCGGACAAGCCTCTTCTTACTGTCCGCGGCAGCCCCTTGTTCATCACAAAGTCAAAGTGATCACCAAACACCACTACCTGTCTAATATTGTTTGCCGTCTCGCCAGACTTAAGGACTTTGGAAGCTGCGCTTTTTAGTTCAGCATCAGATACATCCCGAAGATCGCAAACTGCTTTGCCCTTCCGCTCTTTCGTATTGCATACCCACTTCTTGTGAAATTTTCTGTGGCTAATTCCATGCCCACAATATCCGCATTTCAGCTTTGACGAAAAGGGGGAGCGTTCTATCGGCTTTGCAGACTCTTCTGCCCGTTCCTTCCTTATTGCTTGCGCCCGCATAAAATCTTCTTCACTTACCAGCGGCTCATATAAACCTTCGACCAGATACCTTGGAAGCTCCCCTCGATTTGTTCTCCGATGGTGTGCTTCGTCAATAAAATACTTCTGCAGCATCTTATTTCCCGTATAAGCGACATTGGACAAAATAAGTTTTACAGTCGTCTGTTCTATCGGTGCCCCGGCATTCCCCTTTATGCCTCTTGCTGCCATCTCTTTTGCAATACCGTAGGCAGAATCACCTGTAAGGTATCTCCTATATATTTCCTTTACTACTGCCCCCTGCGTTGAAACGATCCTATACATTTCTCCGTCCCATCTATATCCGTAAGGAGTTTTAAAGCCATTCTGTTCGCCTAATTCAAAACGCTTTTTGATTCGCCACTTTACATTCTGCGAAATACTCCGGCTTTCCTCCTGGGCAAAAGATGCAAGCAGCGTCAGCATAAATTCACCATCCGAAGTCATTGAGTTGATGTTTTCCCGTTCAAAGAAAACGGCCACCCTTAAATCTTTGAGATGCCTGATGGCCTTGATACAGTCCAAAGTATTACGCGCAAAGCGGCTGATGCTTTTTACAAGGACAAGGTCTATAAGTCCTTTTTCGCAATCACACATAAGATTCATGAACCCCTTCCGAAGATCGGTTCTTGTACCAGTTATTCCCTTGTCAACATAGATCCCCGCATATTCCCAAGCGGCATTGCTATTTATTTTCCTCTTATAGTAATCAACCTGGGAAGAAAGCGAATGCAGCAGCATGTCAGAATCTACAGAAACACGTGCATAGGCTGCCACCCGAACCCTTGCCGTTAACGATTCCGGGCATCTATTCAGCTCTATTATTCTTGTCATTTTTTATCACTTCCTTTGGCAGTGTCATATTCCCATAAAACCCGCACTATATCAAGTCTATATTTGAGAACAACTCCCCAATCAGGGGATTATATTTCTTAAGCATTTCCTGTTCAAAATCCCGGTATTCTTTCTTTGTAAGAATACCTTCCCTGAGCATAGCTGCTGCATAGGCCATGGTCATCTGGTATGCCATTTCGTGATTTCCATCTATTATTCTCATACTGTGCCCCCAAATCGATCTAAAATATAGCATTCATGGCAGCAATATTTACGGCGGCTTTTACCAGCCACGGTGAACAACTTATGGCAGCCAGGGCATTCAATCTCATGCAGGTTCCTATGATGGACCAGCCCGCGATGCGAGTTCCACCACTTCATGCGGCACTCATCCGAGCAGAATTTCTTTTCCCGTTTGCCTTTAACCTGCAGTACCTTTTTGCCGCACTCCAGGCAGCGATGATCTTTCAATCTTTCATCGGCAATAGTATCTTTGCCTATGGCGTGGCGCCGGCAGTATGTCTTAACCGTATTTACGGACACGCCAATAGCCTGGGCTATCTTCTTATAGCCCAGGCCTTGCTTTCTAAGACTAATGAGTCTCTTTTCTTCGGTATCGTTCATTTGTACCACCTCCTACCATAAGGCCTTGAGGAGGTGGAAAAGGGACATTAATCTTTCATATAATACGGTGTTTCATAGCCGTCTGCCCTGAGGACCAGTCCTTGGATCCACGGCGGAGTCCTTCCCATAATGTTGCAGATCGTTTCAACCTTGGCACTGACGGGGCACTCGATGATAAGCTCATCGTGAACATGCCCGCAGATGAACTCATTTCGTAATGACTTCATGGCGTAGCAGAGAATATCGCGGCTGACAGCCTGTACTATGTTTTCCACAAACTTTGGACCGTAGCTCTCAATCCGCTCCCATTTCTTGGTGGCGCCTATTCCGAGGTATGTAACCGCCGGGCCTCCAAACTTGTTCATACCCATCTTTGGCGACACATAAGCCAGTTTTCTGCCCGATGGAAGTCTGATGAAAAGAAAGCCGCCTTGACAGTAAACGCAGATTCCGTAAGGAAGATCTACGGGCTTATGATCCTGGACTGCCATTTTTATAGCCCGATCTACCTCCCACCAAAACTCCACAATATGAGGGTTAGCGCCGCGCCAAGAATCCACCAATGGCTTTAACTCTTCTTCCTGCAATCCCATATCAAGCGCCCCCATCGCTTTTAATGCTCCGGCAGCACCGCCGTACCCAAGAGCAAGTTCTGCAATCTTGCCCTTCTGCCTTAGCTCGCCATTAACGCCGTGTTTTACGACAGGGACATGAAACATGGCTGAGGCAGAAGCACAGTAGATGTCCCCGCCGCTTTCAAAGACCTTGCTGCGCCACTTCTCTCCTGCGAGATGTGAAAGCACACGAGCTTCAATTGCTGAAAAGTCTGAAACGATGAACTTGTAACCGGGTTTCGCAACAAACGCTGTACGTATAAGCTGCGACAACACATCAGGGATAGATTCGTACAACATATCCAAAGTTCCATAGTCACCCATTTTTACCAGTCCTCTTGCGGCATCAAGCTCCGGTATTTCATTACGGACCAGATTCTGCAACTGGATATGGCGCCCAGAAAATCTCCCTGTACGATTCGCCCCATAGAACTGGAACATGCCGCGGGCTCTATGATCTGCGCAGGCGCAATCGTCCATGGCCTGGTATTTCTTAATCGAGGACTTGGCACTCTTCTGCCTAAGAATCAGAGCTTCTTTTACTGCCCCGTGTGCCTTTGGAAGCATCGAACTAACGGTCTTCTTTCCAAGGCTCTCTGTCGGCACTCCTTTGTCCTCAAGCCATGCTTTTAGCTGGGATACAGAATTTGGATTTTCAAGTCCCGTCAATTTCCGCAGCTTTCCCAAATTTTCTTGTGCACACACTTTATCAATATCGATAGCATTTCTTACAAGCTCCATATCAAGGAGTATCCCACGGTCATTAATCTGCTGGTCAATGTGGTATTCATCCCAGACGGCATCAGGCACAGGATACTTGGCCAGTTTGTTCTGAATGCTCATTTCAACTTCTACATCCCGTTTGTTGTATTTTTTGAAAACTGCCCACTTTTCAAAGCTATGGCAGGGAAGGTTTCTACCACGGCCGCCATTGGCTTTAGTAGCTCTGCAGGGCATGCAGAAATAGCGGATGAGCTCCTTCCCCTCTTTGAGTTTCTGTTCCTCAAACCTAAGAACTGAGCCCACTTTTTCCAAAGAGAGAGGCAGCCCCAGGTAAGCTGACCAGATCATGGTGCATTTCCACCCGGCAGGATCAAGGTAATGGGAAACTGCATCCGAATCGTCTCCGTAGCTTTTGAACTCATGCGGATAGTGTCGCCGGAGATAAGCAGAGAGGCACACCCTTTCAAATGCAGCGTTGTATGCCCATTTTGTAACGTTGTTATCCGTCAGCGCCTTAATGATTTCCGGAGGAAGAAGTTCTCCCTGTGCAAGATCTACCACATGTACTTCTCCCCCGTCCACGGCGTATCCGAAAAGCAAAATTTCAAAGTCACAGGCCTCCGTGTATTTATAGACACCAGCTTTGGCAAGGTCCACAGAGGAATACGTCTCTATATCGATTGATAATCGTTTCATAAAAAAAGGGGGCTCGCTCGCCCCCTTTCCTCCTTTCTTTTTAACCAAGGAAGTCCTCATCCTCTTCAATGGAGAAGTCATCTTCCGGACGGCTCTTCCCGCCAAGAGGCGTACCGTCACGAAGTTTCTGCAGATTGTTCAGTCCGCAGGCGATGCCTTTGTTGCCATTGGCATTGTAAGCATAGAAATTGATGGACGCTCTTCCATAGACGCCGCTGTAGAACTCAGAACGGTCCATGATACGATTCAGCTGGGCATCTACAATCCCAGGTGCTGTATCAGACTTGGCGTTGATGAAAAAAGCACCTTTGTATGCTTCATCATCCGGCTTTTCCAGATCGCCATCACGGAGTGGGACGCGGATCGCAGAAAGCGGCGGCACCTTGCCATCGCGGCCACGAAGCTTTACTTCGCCTTCCTTATATGCGGCCTGGATCGCCTTTTTGATCTTATCGAGAGTGACCGTATCACTTTTAGGAATGATCAGGCTCACAGAATACTTTGGTGCGCTGCCATTTACAGACTTCGGCTCCCAAACATTGGCATAAGACATTCTGGTATTAGCTCCGGTTACTACTTTCATTGGGTTATTCATTGTTTTTCCTCCTTGAAATCATCATTTGCATTGTTCCATACCGGTCGAGGATCACTTTCCGGCACAAGTACCGGCTTCCCTGGCGGCTTATAAATCAGATTACCTAAAATTTCTTTGAATCGTTTTTTCCCAAGCAAGGCTGTCATAGCTGTAATGCCTAAGACTTTCTTCTCATAAGGATTAAGCCCTTCAGCAATGACTGCTTTCACAACATCCGCCTCACTCGTGTACTTTCTGACAGACCTGCCTTCTACAACTTTGAACCCAGCGTATGCCGTTCCTCCAATGGCTTTCTTCAAGGCATACCTTTTAATTTCCTCTGCCCAGGCAGCCAGTTCATCAGCGCGCTGGAGAACAGCAGCGATTTCATCATCTCCCAGAACATCTGGCATTTTGAAATCATATCTGGCCATCTCCAGATTGTACTCAGCCCTTTTCCTGCAGACTGGCTTCGCTTTGCAAAATCTGCAATGAGGTCCGGCTTTGAACTCGCCTTCGCCTTTCAATGCAAGCTCCGCTGTCGGCTTTAGCACTTTTTTGCCCCAGGCCAGAAGGTCATCCTTTGAAATTTCAAAGGTAGAAATATTCTGCCTTCTTGGCTGGTAAATGCTAAGCGATACTGACGCAATGTTGTAAAGAGCTCCAAACATCTGAAGCGCACCTAAGGCATAGCACATCATCTGTGAATTATGGCCCGCACTGACCAGAACCCCCAGACCGTACTTGAAGTCAATGATGAAGAGCTTGCCATCTGACAAGATGACGCAGTCTCCGGTACCAAAGCCCTCTGGTACAAAGTCTGAATAGTCCAGTCTCTGTTCGACCATGACTTTAGCATCCTTGCATTTCCGGCGGGCCTCTGCCACGTACTCCATCACGAAAGCTGCATAGCCTTCAGCAGCCGACTGCATCTCTGCATTATAGAACGTGAGATTCTCTGTCGGATCCGCCGGAGCTTCCCCCAGCGCCTTCCGGAGAAGATACTCACAAAGCTCATGAGCATCGGTTCCTTCCAAAGCGTATGTGCTTTCCTTGTCAGGGAAGCCCTCCGAGAGTTTTACCGAAGGCGGGCAAGCAAGCCAGCGGGCACTTGAGGAAGCAGAAAGTTTTGCATGTTTTGTCATTTGATCTCCCTTGCCTCCTTTGCAACTTCCTCGTATGCTGCCTCCGGCAGTTCCGAGAGCTTCTTTACGCCGTGCTTTTCAAGGATGGCCTTAACTTCTGAGGCATGCCCTCTACGTGCCACCTCTGCCAGAATGCCTCTGATCTCTTCCATGGTAAGAGACGGAGCAGCCGTTTTTTCTTCCGCTGCAGCAGCTTCATCTGGCAGCAGTTCATTGAGATCTTTCATAACCTGGTCAACTAACCCACGAAGTACAACAAGCTCGTCTTTCAAATCCTGTTTTGTCATCGTTTTTCACCTCCTAGAGACTAATACCAATGAGGGTTTCTTGTTTTCCCTCTGTCTATATGCCTCCAGAAAGCTCAAAAGGGACAAAAAAATAGCCATCATTCCTGATGACTATTTTGGTTCAAATATTCGTGAACAATTGACATAAAAACGTGCAATTAGTTGAAACCACTTAACATGTCCATCCAAAGTTGATATACTTTACATTCCGTCCTTCAAAAATAAATCCCATTGGGCCAGAATCTTCCACGAAATAGCTCCACAATTCTGTCTTTGCCCTTTCATTTTTGGATACTCTCTTGGGCTGCCCATAAGCTCTATATACATCTTTCTTCGTGGAGCCAACATGGATTCCGCTGGGTGTAGCAAAACCATTATCCCCTGAAATATGCATATGCATTACTGTAAAGGGCCCATCTGGGGTACGTGACTCAAAGAGAATTTCCACCGTTTCCCCATACTTAATTCTCTTTGCATACACATTTGCGGCAAGATGACGATGAACGCCTGTACTCTCATCTGGGGCACCATAAATCTCAGTAACATAGTCGTAGCTATTGCCAAGGCCAATTCCACCAATTGATCCTTCATCTGCAGGAATTTTGGCCATTGCAACATTGCCAATCAAAAGTAAGCCTGCTACCAAAGCCGAAATTTTGCGTTTCATAGAAATTCTCCCTTTCCATTCGAAATTTCTGCCGACTTTTCTATCCGCCGGATATCCGGACGGATGCACTGGATTCTGCCTGCCTTATACAGTGTAAGATCCAGAAATAATGCGGCAATGAACCTTGCATCAGGTGTCCCATGATGATAGGGACGTGAATCGAAGCCAAAGAACGAAAGACATCCTCTGACGTTATGCCTCCTAATTCCGCCTTCAGGAATCTCCCCAAGCGCTTCGAGGCGGCGAATAGTGTAATAGGTGTCCGCACAAAAAGTATCCCTGCAAAGACTGAATCCATCTATTTTAAGCGCCTTCGTCTGGGAATTGAGACCGTGGCCGACTATCATCAGTGCACTGTACAGGGCATCCTGTATATTGGCACGATGGTCAGGTGAAATGATCCGATCCGTGAAATCTGCTTCATACTGGAACGACTGATCTAGTGTGCAAAGAGAAATCTTATTGACCCGGTGCGGTGCACCTGCGATATCAATTACAAGAATCCGATCCTCGGAAAACGGCAGATTTCCATAAGTAAGTAATTCTTTGGGCTGTGTCATGGGCTCACCTTAGTCACTTGCAAATATGGTCAAAGATATATTGCAAAGCTTCTTTGGCCTGCTGGTATCGTTCCTCGGTGCCACTTAAAATAACACTATTCTCACTATTTCGCTCAGCATTGTCGCTGCCCACGCTTAGCGGGCTATTGGCCGTTTCGAACTCGATATAGCCGTTCAGCATAGTTGATTTCAGCTTTGCCTGCACCGCAACAATAGACTTGAACGGAATAACCTTGAAGTTATTGTCCCCTAAGTTCCATAATCCGCCGCCAGTTTTGTCGATTACGACTGCTTTCTCATGAACATAAAGGTTGGCCCCACGGCAGTCAATGGCATAGAGCTCCTGCCCTAGGAACTCACGTACAGGGCTTGGCCGCATTTCATCTGAAGAACTGGAACCACCCAGCATCGAATCTAATAAGCCCATAGTGATACCTCCAATTTAACTTTTTGCCTCTTCCAACATTAACTTTCGATTTACGTCGTCCACAAAATTATAAATTTCGACAGATTGAATGCATTTCTCGATACCACTAGAATTCTTTTCAACAATTATCTCAATCACGTTTCCAAGACCAATAGTAAGCCAGTATCTTTTACCATCGAACTGATATTCCCACATCGAATTATAAAATTTTCCTCGATCTTTTCGCACCTCTGCAGTAACCAGGCGCCAATCCTTGATCTTAAAATCAGTAACAGCCTGTAGAACTTCGCCCGGAATATGTCTTTCGCTTATTCGCCTTCATGCGCAAGATTTCTCTATCTGAAGTTTAACACAAGGTAGTTCTACATGTAAGTGCTACTTTTACCGCTAATTCGGCACTTACTTTGAGAATTAACGTGACATCAGAAACCTGTAGATATATCAATATAATCTTGATATATCTACAGGCTCTGGTATAATAGCGTCATGGGAGGTGATTTGCAGTGCGTATTAGCTATAACAAGCTATGGAAGATGCTTGTTGATCAGAATATGAATAAAACCGAACTGCGCACTCAGGCCAAAATTAGTACCAACGCAATAGCAAAGATGGGGAAAAACGAGCCTGTATCAATGGATACCATGGATAAAATTTGCAAAGTTCTTCATTGCAATATCGGTGACGTAATGGATTTTGTAGCAGACGATGATATTAGTGGGTAATGTCCGTTTTTGATACCAGTAGTTTTATAGAATAAATTGCAGCTGATTATGTTGGTTAATTGCATAGGTTGGCTGAAATACGATATGGAGATACAGTTATGAATACAGAAAACAACGGTCTTTCCATGACCGATTTACAAAAAAACGCTTTGATCAGTGGCAATAAGGCAATGCAGATACTGAAATTGTCCAGGCATTCTTTCGAAAAAATAGTAAAAGATGGTTTTCTCACCATCGTTCATGAAGGTGAGAAAAAATATTATGAAATTGGTGAAATTGAAACCTTCATGGAAAGCGACAAATACAAAGAACTTGTAAATGGTGTTGTTGATGCAAGAAATAGCCTTAACGATCTGACAGGAAAAGATTGGCTCCCTGAGACCAAGAGTTTTTTCTACCAAAAAGGTCTTGGCGCCAATCATCCCGAAGCACAGATTGAGAAGTTGCATCCCGCACCATACTCTTTCCAGGACATAGGTCATCTTGTAAACTTCTTCACGAAACATGGTATGTCAGTTCTTGATCCTTTTGGTGGTGTAGGTTCTACAGCAAAAGCCTGTGAAGTAAACGGTAGAATCTGTACAAGCATTGAGCTTTCTCCTGTATGGCATGATTTATCAATCAAACGATTGGAAACTGAAATTGGAGAAGGAAGCAGTCAAAAGCATCATTTTATTAACGGAGACTCCTGTGAGGAACTTCTCAAAATTCCTTCAGAATCAATGGATTTCATGGTTACCAGTCCTCCTTATTGGGGAATTCTTAATAAGCAGGATCAAAAAGTTAAAAAAAATCGTGTTGCTAATAATCTCGAGACGAAGTATTCCGAAAGCGAAAAAGACCTGGGGAATGTTAAGAACTATGAAGAATTCCTCGAAATTTTGGTTAATAAAGTATTTCTCCAGTGTGCTAGAATTCTTCGTTACGGAAAGTACATGGCAATAGTTGTATCAGACTTTAGGGATAAATCTGAATATATCAGCTTCCATAGCGACTTGATTCATGAGATGAACAAAGCCAAGATTCCTGGTGGTGGCGTATTGAAACTTCAAGGAACTAAGATATTGCTGCAGAACCATAAAAGCTTGCTGCCATATGGATATCCATTTGCTTATGTGGAAAATATCCATCATCAGTATGTGCTGATTTTTAGAAAGGAGAAGAAATGATTACAGACAATCTTTCAGGTGTGGTTTGTGGTGATTCAGACGTTCTCCTGGATAAACTCATTGAAGATGGTGTGCATTTTGATTTGATATTGACGGACCCTCCATATAACATAAACAAAGATTTTGGCAATAAAAGTGACTGTCTACCGTTAGACGAATTTATTGCGGTTACCGCGAAACGAATGGCGAAGGTGAAAAAACTGCTTGAACCACATGGCAGCGTTATTTGGTTCGGCATCCACGATTACATTGGTTTTGTCCAAGTGGCTATGTATAATGCTGGTTTGCATTATCGAAGAATGAATATTTGGCATTACGAAAATGGCTTTTCTCGCTCTAAAAAGGAGCCCGCAACACATTATGAACCATTTTTGTGGTTTTCGAACGACAAAAAGAAATGGACATACAATGTAGACGATGTTCGTATGCCGTATAAGAGTACGGAACGGCTTAAATCTCCGGTTAAGTATAAAGCAGCTGATGGAACGACAAAAATTTGGCAGCCAAATCCAAAAGGTGCAATGCGTGGCGATGTATGGGATTTCCCTACTCTGGCAGGTAAACGCTTTGAGAAAGAGAAAACACCGCATCCAACCCAAAAACCAGAATCCTTAATTATGGAGCTAATAAAGGCGTTTTGTCCCAAAGATAGTGAGGGTTTTTACTGTGGCACAATACTAGATCCTTTCCATGGATCAGGAACATTGGGCGTATGTTGTGAAAAATTGAATGCCGAAGGACATCACATCAAATGGTTAGGAATCGAATTGGAACAACAGTGGTGTGATATTGCAGAGAGCAGAATTAGCAAACTAAAAAAATAAAATTAGTGTTTTATGCAAAAGGGTCATCTTGAGAGATGGCCCTTTTTGTTGTAGAATATAATATTAAGATAAAATCTGTTTCTTGGTGGAGGAACGATAAATATGATTAGATTTAGAAACCCTGGAACCCAATACACTACACAGGTTCAGGTATTCAAGGAATTATACAAAGAATATAAGGATGCTCCAAGTTTTGATCTTAACGATATGGCATCTACAATCACAAAGACCAAGTTGATGACGGCGTATGGCTACGCGGGAAAGGCAGCGTTAGCACTGAGTAATACAGAAAACGATAGTCTAAATTCTACAAAGATGAACGCCAAAATGTATGCTGAAGTATTTAGGCTCTTAGGATGGATCACGTCTGTGGGCAACGGGTCCTATCCTCTGGTCTTTACTTATATCGGTGAGCACGCTGCTTCAACAGATGATGTTTTACCCCTTTATGAGCAGTGTGTTCTGGGCATCAATAATCCTCAAGAGATTATGGATGTAAAGTACTATGAAAAAGTGCGTTTCTTCAAAGCTGCACTTTTTTCTCTTGAAGATTTGGATGGGATTATGTACAAGCACGAATTGTGCTTGGGGCCTATGTCAATCGACGATTTGGATGAGAAGCAATATCAAAATATGATTGCGTACCTGAGAGGATTGCGTGGTTCTTACCTTCGCTATAAAGTTGCTTACAGAACACTCTGTGACTACTTACAGGTTAAGCCCACGCTTCCGGATAACTCTACTCGTTTGCCTATCGCATTTATGAAAACCTGCGGCTGGATAGAAAGTAAAAGAAGCAGATCGCTCTACCCACCAAAGTCTTTAGAGTGCCTTCGCTTGACAGTACACGGACAAGAAGTCGCTACAATGCTTCATGGCGTTAAGGATTTGCGTTTAGATGAGTACAATAAGTATCCGCCTGAGACTCGTAAAGCGCTTATCAGACTTGGCGTGTATTCTATGTTGCTACGTGCTGGCTATGATACATCCCCGGTACAGGAAACTATCGAGCGTGACAAAGCTATTTGTGCTGATATACTGCAAGGAAAAGAATTGCTTTTCTCTCCATACCAGACGCTCCATCATTCGGTAGTAGATGAAGCATTAGGGCTTAAACGTACTGCGACTGGAACCAGAGCGCAGGCAGCCATATTGCCAGACATCAATAGAGCTGATGCGATTATCAATAACATTTCTTTGACCGTTGTAGCAAGCGGATCACACCATGAGGGGGATCCCGAAGTTACCGAGTTTACCCAAGAAGTGTTGGAATTAAAAGCAGCTGGAAAACGCAAGCAACAGATTATTAAAAAACTTTTTGATGAAAGTATAACTGAAACTCAGACACGCTTTTATCCTTTTGTTGCTATGCTTTTCCGTGTGATGGGATTGGATTGTCAAGCATCACGCCCTGGAGATAATGGTGCACGTTGGGACGCTATCATTGTTGATGACCATGAAAGTATTCCTATCGAAATCAAGTCTCCTACAGAAGAGCAGCACCTTTCCTTAAAGGCAATCAGACAGGCACTTGAAAACAAAGTGATTCTCCTGTCTCGAGAAACCCATCTAACTTTGCCCGAAACAACTTCATTGGCTGTTGGATATTATTTGCCTAATGACAGAGCAGAAGTTACCAATCTTTTGAGCGATTTCAAAACCGCTTATGGCTTTAACATCGGTATAATGGATCTGAAAACACTGCTGACTATCGCAGTAACCATCATTTATGACGAAAAAACATTTAATATCGCAGAACTAAATCAATTGGAGGGATTTGCAAATGCCACTTTTAACTAAATCGCAAAAGCGAACCACTATTTCCGCATTGCGTTCTTCTGATGTGAGAGCTGTTGACCAAAAATACAACGAACCTGCTCGGCTGTGGTGTAACGAGGAATGGGTAACGGCTGGTTGTCTGAGGTGCACTAATCCTCGCTGTATGAAGTTTATTGACGCAGAGATTAGCTGCAGACATTTCCCGGATTTCTCATACGAGCGTGATCTGAATGTTTGCCCTGTTGGTGCCATTAAATGGAATTTTGACAAGGAACTTCCGGAAATTGATAACCACAATTGCATTGGCTGCGGCTTATGTGCTGCACGTTGCCCCATTGGCGCAATTTATAAGTCTGGAAATCAGATGAAAATTGCAGAACCTTCTTCGGATTATACCGATACTCCCATCAATCATGTCAATCTGGAAGCACATAAGCTGTTTATTAGAGAATTAGACAAAATCCATTGGAATCACAAGTTCCAGAAAGAGACCGATGAGATTATGGAACGTATCTATCAGGAGATTTCTCAGTTTGACGGACGCTCAATGGTTCCTAACATCTTGGTTCGAAATCTGCTTATTGCGTTGAACTATGAGTGCGCAATAAGCAGAACCGGTGATGTTTACACAAGAATGGATGCCGTGTATTCGAGCAATTTGAAACCTACCTGCAAAGGCGTTGTTGAAATCGAATTTGGGAGAGATACGCTGGAAGCATCGAGAGGTATTCTTGATGATATTGCAGTTATACACTCCAGAAACAACCTTGACAAAAATGACAATGCAGCGTTGGTTGTATGTCTGTCGTTCCCGAATAAGCGACAAGGCTATTTCCAAGTAATCAAAGATATTAACCGAGTGCTTGGCTTAAAAATCCAGACTATCTCTCTTGGCGCTCTGCTGCTATTGGTATGGAACGGAGCGCAAGTAAGCTTCTTGTCCAGGGAGTTCTATGTTGATTTTGATAATTTGAGTATCCGTGGTATCACAGAATTCAGACTTAACCGCCGTGTAAACCTTAGCGATGGAAAACTCGGAATCCTTGAACCGGAAAAATAGTATAGAATAAAAAGATTTGAGAGTCAGTGCTCTATTTCCCATCATGAACAAATGAGATTAAAGCTTGCCGCCCCATTGCCTCCATTTTAAATTCTAAAACACTCAATTCCCTGATATAGTTTTATCCTCTATGTCATAAGCTTTTACATTCAAATATTCAAAAAAATCTCTATTACAGTGCCATTGTATATTATCAGCCTCTTGGTAATCCATTTGGTAAATAATACTATTAAATGGCTCAATCAGCTGCGGTTCTGTAAAAGGAGCGCAGTTAGTCACCATTTTTTCTTCATTAAACAGCGCTATTTGCTTAAGTATAATGGGCTTTTTCCCTATATTCCAAATTTGGATCCTATAGTCAGAATTACTTTCTTTGGTGCGCATTCTCTTGGGTAAACATTCATCTTTAGGCGTTGGTAACAGTTCGAATCTCAATCTTGGTCTATCATCAAAATGATTTTCCAATCGTTTAAGTAGCCAACCAACAAAAAGTTCTAGCATTCCCATATAGGCATCAAGCTCTCCAATATCTGTACTTTTCTACAACTCTAAATACATTTAGTCTTTTTATGAATTAGATCTTATATGCTTATGTCAATTCTTTTCTCTTTTTTAGTTGACTCCAGCAATCTTATGATTTTATCAGCAGCATCTAGCACAAGTCTTGCAGAACCGGTCTTTTTTTCAGATAAGGATCCGTATCCATATTCACGTAGGTAAGCCCGCGAATCATATTCCAGGCCAAGCATTCTACAAGTAACTTCACAGACTTTTTCTGCTTCCCATTCTTCCATGCTGTGATCAAGATGATCATCAGTCCTGTCAGGAACCTTTAAAGAATTTTCTTTCCTTTTCTCCTTATCTAAAGGTAAGTGCCCACAAAGTATATGCCCTAATTCATGAAAAATAGTTGTTACTTTACTAGTAGCATTGCAATTGCTATTAATGACTATTTCGTACCATCCAATCTTTCTTTTTTTACTACTTTTGGCACCATAATACATACGATTTTTCCTAATTTTGGATTCACCGCATTGGCCTGCACCCATAGACCTCTCATAATATTTAACGCCTAAGCGCGGGCATATTTCTTTAGTATTCCCTAAAATAACTTCACTAATAGGTTGTAATGGCGGCTCGATAAATTCATTAAAGCTTTGGAGATCAATAGGCACATTTTCTCCTTCAGTATCCGCAAAATCATAAACAAAAGTAACCGGCCCAAAAGGTTGCATTATAACAATTGGTGTTGCAGATGATTTGACCGTTCTTCCAATTTTTTCCCAATCTTTTTCAGACCTAAGGCAAACACAGCCATTCCGTTGTATATAGGCAAGCGCTGAATTAAACAAGGACCAATGACTTGTCCGATATAAAAAAACTGCCCAAGCTAAAAATCTATCAAATGATCCCTCTTCACTAATCCTTTGAAAAAGGTATTTGTACCCGTTTCCAATATGCCCTTTTCCGTTTCCCATACTACCTCCGAGCCAAAAGCATTTATAAAATTTAAATTTCTACCAATCCATCACATGGCACATTCAACTTCTCGCTAAACTTCTTATCTTTATTCTTATAGTTGAAAGCCAATAACTGTACTTTAAAAATAAAGTCTCCGATGGTATCTGCCCAAATTCTGAAATTTATATCCTTCATGTCCTGGATACTTAAAAATGAACAGATTCCCTTCCACTTTTACTTCCCAACCTATTTTTGCACAATCAACAATTTGCCGCATTAAAACATTGCCCTATTTAATCTTATCAGGTATTCCTTTACCCATTCAACAACGGTTTTATCCGCCGGAAGCCAATCTACATCGTTCAGATGGTCCTTATCAAGCCACCGAGCAGCCGTATGCTCTAAGAGCGTCAGGTGCCCAGATGTCACAGCGCAGATATAGCACCTCATGGACAAGTGAAACGAAGGGTAATCGTACTCAACGGTTCCAGCGTATTGATCGATAGAAATCTCCGTCTCAAGTTCCTCCATGATCTCGCGCTTAAGAGCTTCTTCTGGCGTCTCCCCTGCTTCTATTTTCCCGCCCGGAAACTCCCAGCCGCCTTTGAACTCTCCATAGCCACGCTGCGTCGCATATACCTTGCCTTCATGCTGTATGATCGCAGCTACTACTTTGATTGTTTTCATTTTTGCTTCACCCGATTCTTTTCTGCTGCTGTATCCTTCGGATTATAAAAGTCTTCGAAATCAGAATAACGAAGGCTGTATGCCTTATGAATATCTGCAAGCATTTTGTTGTTCACGATAAGTTCGGTATTCAATCTATGAAAGCGATTTACTGTTAAACGACTTTTTGCGCGGTCATAAGCTGGTTCGCTATTGATGTTGGAATAGCATAGTATCTTGGTTGTGACACTAACTCTCCATCATATATAGTAATAGTCGGGCAAGGCTTTTCTTCACAATTAGCAGCATTATTCATGCCCCAATCCATGCTAACTTTTATTACTACGCTTCAATATATCCATTATTTTTTCGCATTTCTTGTAAATAGCCTCATTAGCACTGCCCGGTAAGATAGTAGACCAATTCCCCCACTTCCCCCGCTTTATGCGATGATTTGTAAGATCCACAAGATAAACTGTGGGTTCAACTTCTTTTATAGTCTGAGAAGGAGAAGCCTGCTTAACAAAAGCACAGATAAGATTCTCTTGCAAATTTTTGTAACCCTTATCCTTGCACAGGAAATAATTCTGCCATTTATTTGCATATATCCATTCCCACACATGCTCTTTCACGCCCAGTACTGGGGGCAGCCCCAATTTCTCACAGGCTTCGTTAATTTGCTTTTCTTGTTTTGAATCTGGTAGGATAAGGATATCCTCGTCTCTATATGTTTTCCTTCCAAAATCAAACCATCTCTTTTTTCTCCCATCATAATATTTATGATATGTGTTGTAATAAGCATATTTCTCTTTTAAGTCAACTTTGTCATGCCATATGTTTATGGACTTTTCATGTAAAGGGTTTTTTTCAACATATACAGTTTTATGCTTTAAAGTAAGCCAACGTTTATTCTTAGATAAAACAGGTTCATGTCTGTAATGGTATTCCTCATGTGCAGACGAATATCGAGTCTCTGGAACGTCTTCAACTTTATCCAAATACCATTCTTCCGCTGAAGCAGGGACTGACATAAATAAAGAAGCTGTAAAAAGAAACGCTGCCGCAAACAATTTCATTGATATATATTTCTTCATTGAAAACTTTTCGACCATACTAACTTTATTTTTCATTTGAGATTCTCCTCCGCCGTATTCTTCGGATTATAAAAGTCATCAAAATCAGCATAACGAAGACTGTATGCTTTATGAATATCTGCAAGCATTTTGTTGTTCACGATAAGTTCGGTATTCAATCTATGAAAGCGATTTACTGTTAAAACTACTTTTTGCGCAGTCATAAGTTGGTTCGCTACTGATGTTGGAATAGCATAGTATCTCGGCTGTGACACTAACTTTCCATCATATATAGTAATTGTCTGCGCTGCATAAAAATGCCTGTCATCAAACGGTACTGCAGTCAGCCTGTACTTCTTACCATCCACTTCCAAAGTGCAGTAATGAAGCACCTTAGACTGCCTGCCTCTGAAAGCCAAGCGGAGCCAGTATTCATCCTTGCCATCCGAATTGCAGTAATTAACAAAGGTAGTCTCCCATTCACCAGACAAAACATCATAGGCCGCATAGCTGACAGATGTATCCGATTCCGGTTCAGCCAGAAAATCATTTGCGTACACATTGCCTATTAACAATGATGCCGCCAATCCCAAAGCAATCAATACCTTTCTCATTTTCTCTACCTACTATAATTCTTCAATACCTACTTCACGCAAAATCTCATAAGTCCGTTTCAATGTTTCTTTTTCTGGCACATAAATAATTACGCCATCACGTCCCCGAGTAAAAAACACACGATATGTATTTACTCGGTATCTGTAATCGGGATCCTCAATCTTGCATCTAAACATCTGCCCTAAATAGTCTTTGCTATAATAGCCATTTCCTTGTGAATACCTTCGCTTATAAGGAATCCAAGCATCTCCATCCCAGCGAAGGTCATCAAACCAGCCGATTACCGGCATATCAAGTTCAAGCCCTTCTACATCAAATTCGGATTGTGAGAGGTTCATTTGGCAGCATGAAATCTTTGCCTCTCTATCTGCGTTGAACCAACCTGCAATATCGGCCCGTTTGGACACCTTTGGATTCTGTGATGATGTGATGCAACCATAGCGTTTATCTTCACGATCTTTGTACAGAGACCAGCAATAGTCTTTTATTTTCTTAAATAGGCAGCAGCAAGGTTACCCATTCTGAAAGCGGTGCTGGCGTAGCGAAGTCTTTCCCATTGATCTGTACCATATCTGTATTTTTCTTGATAGTTACATGATTTTGGGAAAGGGCAGTCAGCTTCTTTTCATAATTCAACATTCGATCCTGATTGTTTGGGTGGTCGTTAGGACTAAAGATTTCCCCTACCAGGCTATTTTTGAATTCACCAGCCTTTTCGTTAACCCGTTTCCACAAAGCTGCACCTGCCCTGGGATTGTAGCCAGCGCTATAGCAGTAATCAAAAGATAGGTTATCTGCTTCCCATTCCTGTATCAGCGGCTTCCTTTTTATTCTTTTCTGCAATCATTTCTAACGTTGCATCATACAGCGCCTCTTCAACAGTATCCGGTGCCGCCATTCTTGGCTTTTCCAAAAGATAATATACCATTCGATTTTTCAAATCGATCACTGCATCATAGCGATGCTCTCTTTCCCAGACCGCTTTAGCTGAAATACCTGCCACCTGCTTTTCCGCATCATAAAGCAAGTAATCCGTGCAAATATATTCCTTCCGGATTCCAACCGAATCTTTCATCGTCTTTATCAGTTTCCAGTCGTGAACTCTAACGCCAAGTACAGGCGGTAAATTAAGCACATCACAGGCCATATTTGTTTCTTCTTCGCCAATTCCATCCGGTGTGATAGCTATGCTGCCGTTGGCTCCTTTTGCAATTCCTTCGCTATGATTATCCCCAGGACCATCAACGATTTCATATAATTGTTTCCATCTTTTACGGCTTAAGTCTGCCTGACATTTTGTTAATTTGGTTTCCCCTTTCTTTTCATTTTTAACCCAATAAGTCACTGTATTAGCCGCCTTATCATGACTTACGGTTTTTGCATCAAACAAACTGGTTGATCCTTTGATAGGGATCCACCTGGAAGTTACGGCAGTATTCTCGATCTCTGATGCTCGTGCAACAGCAAAAGCCATCACATCAACGCTAGCAGAACAAAGTAAAGTCAGCAGCGACATCACAAGCAATGCTTTTTTCATCGGCTATAATCTCCCAAAATCATCTTTATAGACCCCCTTGTGATTAATTAGACCCATTCCCCAAAGCAGAATAATCCCTTGTCCAATCCGTCTTCACGTTCCAGCTAAAATAATCACCCTGCAAATCAACTTTTAAGTACTCTGCGTCCTTCAAGTTCGGGAATTCCTTTTGGACAACCGCAGGGGCTTTCTCATAGACATCAAGGATTGGCTTTAATTTAGCATTGTACTGAGTCGCAGTTCTTTCTAACGACTGCCAGCCAAAATAATTTTTTTTGGAAAGTTTCATCTGTTCTAACTGGTTGTTGAGGAATTTCATAGTAAAATTCCACGAATCCACTTCCTTCTTAAGTCGTGAATATGATTTTACACACTCCTCAAATTTTGCGGGATCAGTTTTGGCAAACTTCTCCAAAATATTTTTATCAATATTTTGAGTATCAATCATTCTGATCTTATTATTTTCAAATGTAAAATAAATTCTTCCTGGAATCTCCACCCCCATCGGATTCTTAGCCTTGAAATCAAGCCAAGCCAAGTTTCCTTTTTCATCCACGTTATAGGAGACCTTTTTGAAGGAATCTGGAATTTTGCACACTTGCTTTGCCAAATCAGTGGCTTCACTTTCCCCCTTAGCACCTAAGCCACAACCACCAACAGAAATGCACGCAGTAATTAACAACCCAGAAGCAACGATTTTCTTGATTTTTGAGGTTATCATAATCATCATGGCCTTTCAAAAGAACCAATATCATTTGACAATTAGTTATTTAAAAAACATCCCAGTCTTCAGAGGTAAAATGTTCATCCAAGATTGGTACAATCCAGTCGTAATCATCCTTTTCACTATACGGAGCAGTTCCCCCTCCCATTCATCTACCAAAGCACAATAATCATCAGTGTCCATATAGTTATTGCTTTTCTTCTTAGTATAACCTGCGAAAACCTGAACCTTAGCAAAGATATTAACAATACTCCCGTCCGCCTGGGCTGCCTGGATCCGATACCACTTCTTGAATTCAGCTTGAGTTCAGCCATCGTTGTCTATTCTCCCCACCAAGTAATCTAAGGAGACATGATAAAAGTCTGCCAAACGAATCAGATAATATACAGGAATGCGATGCGGATTACGTTCCCACATGCCGTATGTACATAAATTGAGTCCTAATACTTCCGCAACCTCTACTTGCATCAAACCTCGTTCTAGTCGGATCTTTTTTATATTGAAATGCTCCCTGCAGTAATCTTGTACTTCTTCTAAGGCATATGCAGGCGATTTCGTTAGGCCCAGACGATATTTCATTGCTATGCGCTGGTTAATTTTCATATTTACTTTTTTGTGACTGCCCCTAGCATGAGGGAATGGATCATCAGTAAGCCGAAATAGATAGTCCAATGAGGTATTAAACAGATAGGCAATGCGAATGAGGTCCTCTACGGTAAAAGACAAAACCTCTGGATGAAGCTCTTTTGTCGAGTATGCGCCGCCGGAAACTTCCAACTGTTCCGCCATGGCTTTTCCCGTAATCCCCTGTTCAAGCCGCATTTCTCTAACCCTTGAAGTGTCTGCTCTCTCCAACGGCACAGAGTTTGAAGCGGATGTATATGGCGCTAGTTCATCCGTTAAGCCCATCAGGAAATCAAGTGAGACGCCAAGTTTAACAGCAAATTGAATCAAAGTTTCTAAAGACATCTCAATGGTATTAGCACGTTCATAGTATAAATAGGTAACTTCAGGAATGCCTATCAGATTACCCATTTGCTTTAGTTCCATGCCTAATGAAATTCGTATATCTTTTAGGCGAACATAATAATCCGGCGGTGCAATAGTTTTTGTTTTCCATCTCGGCATCCTGTATCACCTCCCGTTTCCTTTATTATACTATAGCAGTATGACAATATATGGCTGTATAGAAAAATTTTATTTAGAACAAAGGCCCTACAAGATTATTTCTAGTCCTGTAGGGTTCTATTTCCCTTGATTTTACGGCAATTTATATCAACTTAGGATTTACATGAAATGCCACTTGTTTACACAATAGATCATCAGTGGAATGCTCAATGCCTGTTACAACTAGTATTTTTGAATTTACAAAGGATTCCGGTAAACAATGAAAAAAGCCCTGCAAGACTATCGCTAGTCCTGCAGGGCCCTTTTCATTTTCTGGCATACGCTATCGCGAGTCCGGCAGCAATGGCATACGCCAGGTTCCTTTGCCGCCGGATACGTTCATTCTTCCTTTTCTGCTCTTTCTCGAATGCCGCTAAGGATTCGCTGGCTCTCTGCAATAAGTTCTCCTGCTCTTTCGCCTGCATCCTCAAGCCGCTGAGCTGCCCGCTCTGCTTCGCGGACTCCTGTTTGGCCCTCTCCAATGCTTTCTGTGATGCGGAGAGCGCGGTCTTCAGCTTCTCCGATTCCTGCTTCTGCCGCTCGTTCTCGGTTTCGAGCTTCTTCAAGCCGGACTCCAGCGCCGTAAGCTCCGTCTCCGTCATCACGTACTCCTGCCCGGAAGCAAAAGTATCCAGCGGAAAAGCCAAGAAGAAAAGCAAGGCCAAAGCAGATGCCGTAATTCCGTATCTTCTCATACGTCCTCCAGTTCATAATGCATAATCTCCATCAAATGCCTTTCCGTCGATCATGAAATGATCCGTATCCTGCCAGAGGACGGCCCGGGCAAAGCTACAGGCATCTCCCCACTCTGCGCACCAGAAGGGTACGTAGTCATAGAAGGCATCCGTATCAATACGGTTGGTGAGCCAGTCCAGACTGGCATAGACGCCGCAGTTGAAGCCGGCTTCGTTGCAGGAAAGGATAAAAGCAAAGCACATGTCCGTGATGACCTCATTATCCGGATTGCCATGGCGCCTTTTGTAGCCATCGGCATCTTCCATATCGAGCCATACACCCATAGGAAGATCCTCCTCGGCAAGGCCGCAGTCATCAAGGGTTTCAAGGAGAAACTTCGCTTCCCTTTCTGCCTGCAGTTCATTCACAGCATAGCTGTAGTAGTAGACGCCCACATCAAGGCCGGCGTCTTTTGCCCCGTTCACATTCTCATAGAAGAGGCTGTCCAGATGCCTGTTCCCGTATCCCAGACGGATGATAGCAAATGTGACTCCGGCGGCCTTGACCGCCTCCCAGTCTACATGCCCATTGTTTTCAGATACATCGATTCCCCGTCTCATTTATAACCTTCCTTTCAGTCTCGCGATGAGACGGCTCATGGAAGAGACGCCTGCATCGCTCAGGTTTTCAACAATGGATAAAAGCTCGGTTACGGCCATGTAACCGATAACAAAGCTCATAAGCCATGCCGGACTGTGAAGCTCGGTAAAGATCAGGTCGCAGGACGCAGCGCCAAGTGCGCAGAGGATGTAAAGCATGAGTTTGTCCACACCCTGCTTTCTCATCACTTCGCTCCGGATAAGGCCGGCGCGTCTGGCTGCCGGGATGGCCTTGAAAGACTGCCAAAGGCTTGGCTCTGCCTCCCCCTGCCCTTCCAAGAAGTCATGGGTGATAGCCAGCCATCTCGTGAAGCAGTCCAGGAATACCAGCCAGGCGAAAGCAAAGGACACGACAGTCCTGACGTCCATGATGACGACGAGGAATATACCAATGAGTGCCTTCAAGGGAAACATGGATAAGAGCTTATCCAAAAGCGTGTTGAAATCATTCATAATAACCTCCTAAAAATCAACCAAGGGATCGCATACGCCCCGCGCTCCGAGAGTTTCATCTCCGGGACCGCCTACCCAGAAGTTCAAAGAAAAAGACTTTGGCCCCGCGTGGCTTCCATCCTTCCATGAACCACCGGCTGCGAGGCGCTTGATACCGCCTCCCTGGGAAGCGCCGAGCATCCCGCCATTGCTTCCGACTGCTGTATGTGTTTCCCAATCATCACTATATGAAAAATAGGCTCCGAAGATGTCTGAAGTACACTGCCACATGACTCCTGCCGTATCTTCGCAGCCTATCCTGCTGATGATCCTGCGCCCAGCTGTATTCGTGTGTCCGCCTGACGTTTCAGGATCTGCCTCTCCCATAATGGCAACGCCTTCACCTGTGCCTTCTGCAAGATGCATAAACTCTGCTGCCGACGGCAGGCGCTTTCCCACTTTATCGAGATACGTCTGAAATTCCAGGCCGTTGAAACTTTTCTCGCTCATGCCGTCCGCGATCTTTCCCTTGTAAGCCGAGACGAGCTTTTCTCCGTTCCAGCTATCCAGGTAGATGTCCACCCAGATGCGTCCGTCAAAGACCATGCCTTCCGGGCTGCATGCAGGGCGATGCCGAAGATCCCATACGCTCGCCGGGAGTATATCTCCGGCGGAAAAGCCAGAAAGCGTATGCCCTTCCATCTCTCCGACATCTTCGCAGAGACAGTGAAACCCGCCGATCCTGCGGCTCTCTGCAGCCGTGTATCCGGCGGGCTTTTCCTTATCAGAGGAGAGCAGAAAACACGGCGCCGCTTCATTTCCTTTACGAAGTGCATAGATATAGAAATCCTTTCCCTTTCGGTTTCCGGGAAGCGCCCATGTGTTTTCATCCCAGTTATCGGTATCCGAGATGTCGATTGTCCCGGCTTTGTTCCACATACAGGGTGCGCCGTCTATCGCAATCACCATCCAGGGAGGGATTGTAAGCAGCTTTTTCCCTCCCAGCCATCTCTGGCTTCGAAGGTAGCATTTGGGGGAGCACTGGAAATCCGGGGCTTCCGGCCTGTCAATGAGATCGTTGTAGCTCCCTGTCCTTGCGACTTTGGCAATTTCCTTCTGCCCGACAAACTTAGAAGAGAGGTTTCGCAGGAAAGTCTGTAAAAGGCTTAGTGTAACAATCCCGCTCATAGGCTTCTAGTCCCCCTGAAATAAACTGTTCACATCCTCTTCGGTCGCAAACGGATAGTCGCTGATCTTCATGTAATTCTGGAGTTCTGCCTCCTTGGCATAGGCGGAAAGGTCATCAATACCGGAAAGATTGTCCCAGCTATTGCCATTCCAGGCCACGTTGTCCCCCGCCTTGATACCGTGCTTGTCATCCGTGTTTACGATGTTATACACGTCCCCGATAGCCTGCCCATTGACCGGAAGATCGGAATAATTGTCCATGCTGCCCTTGTAGGTATAGACGGAGGAGAGATCAGACTTCTTGGCATAGTTCGTGTCCAGGTACTCCTTCGTAGCATAAGGCGAGAGATCCGTCTTCTGAGCATCTGCCGAGAGCACCCCCTCTGACGTAATGGACAGGTTCTCCCCTACGATGATACCGCCCAGGCTCTTAGTACTTGCTTTGGGCAGCACGTAGTTGTTGGCCCCTTCAGAAATGGCCGCGAGCTTCTCCTTTTCCTCTGTCGTATAGTCATTGGTCGATAGATCCTTTCCCGGTGTCTTCTGGACAAAAAGCCCCAGAAGCTGGTTTAGAAATGTCTGCAGGTTCTCCATCCTGACAATGCGGCTTACATTAACCATTCTCGTTACCTCCTATTTCATCAAACAGTCCGATAATATCCGGCTCAGTCGCAAACTCATACAGATCAGTCACCTGGCTTACCGTAGTCAGTTTTCCGATAAGCATGCCTTCAGCTTTCAGAGTGCCTACCAGAGTTCCGGCGGTGCTCAACACCCCCGTAAGTTTTCCTTCGCTTTTCATCAGAACGTCACTTCCTCACAGATCATAAACGAGTGCGGCGGTATGATGGTCGACACGAAACCATCCGCCTGCCGAAGTTCCACGTCGTAGTAGTAATAACCATAGGCAAGCTGCTCCGTCTCAGGCGCCGAGATGGTGAATACCCCGTCCACGGCCGCCTTCTGGATAATGATTTCTTTTGTTGCCGTGTTCGCCTTGATGGTAAGCACCAGCGTATCTGTCGGCTTTAATTCATACACAGAGCCGTCATCCTTCTGCACCTCAACCTTTAAGACCGCCGTATCGCCTCGCGTCAGCTGCACCTTGTTTTCTGTAATCTTTAGCATTTCATCGTCCATCCTTGCTCCCGCACAAATCCCATATGCCTTTTTCCAGGATGCTTCTGTTCCTGAACTTGACCAGGCTAAAACACTGCAACGCATAACCGTTTCCGGCGGCTGTGATATTTCCTTTGTCTATTATCAGCGGGGGATAGTATGACTGGCTGATCATCACCGCATACCGGTCCTTGTCAAGACGGCACGCAATCATCTTCGCCCAGTTATAGAGAAAGACCGACCACCTGCTATAGTTGTCAATTGTTACCACCTTTTCCCCATCGGGCCCGATCAAAGTGAGTGCCTTGACGCTTGATGGCTGCGACTCGTCGTAAAGGTCAAGCATTACCTTGAACCCATTCCGGATGTCATACCCCTTCGGAATGGAGTTTTTGGCGAGGATATCCTGCTCGGAGCTTACCGGCCCCATCTTCGCATCCAGTATTTCGTGCCGGATTCTTTTCACGCGGCTGTCCCCTGTAACAAGACCGGTATAACCAATGGAATTAAGCGAGAGTATCACCCAGTTTTCAAAGCTTGCAATCTCAGCAATCGTTGACGCTCTTCCGGTATAACGCGTAGCAGCAAGGCGGTGACCGGGAAGCGGATTAAACATGCTCATCTTCGGCTCAGGCTGCGGACCCAATTTAGCTACGGCACCACCATAAAACGCACCTGATACGGAATGCGATACACTATAGGAATACTCGCCCTCCGTCCGTCCGATTCCTGTAATCCTGCTTAGACTTACAGTGGTTGTGAAGAAATCTTTCACCATTTCCCTCGGCGTTTCTCCGGGATCCATACTTACAAAAGACTTGTTTGTTTCCGTTTCAACGACCGGATACGCCAATGCGTAGGCAGAAATATATATATATCCCATGTAGCTCCCGTCCGGGTATATCTTAAGGTTATCTGCATCTGCAGACATGCTTTTTAATACAGGCGCCGGCCTTGGTATTTTCCCAGCCTGGATGCGGTTATTCCTACCATCCCAGTGAAAAATGAAAGTACGCCCGTCGCCGCGCCCGCCATTCATATCATGGATCCTTGACGCACGAAAGAACGCCTCATTTCCTGCCGCCTTCATATATTGATCAAGTTCTATTGTCTGAGTTACCCTCCCGTTCCGCCTTAAGACCACAGTCCCCTTTGTCGACGAGGAAGGGAATGGCGTTGCTGTGTTTTTCTCACAACACATGCCGGATATTATCTTCACCTCTTTCGGCCCCTCAGTGCCATAATCACCTGCCTCTTCAAAGAAAATACCCGCCTTGAATTGATAGGTTTCTGACTCTACGGTTCCTGCGTCGTACCGGGAGCCATTTTCCGATTCGATCGTAAGAAGATCGCCATTTTCTGCAATGCAGGCATCCTCCGGCCTGAAATATCCTAAAAAGTCCCCCGTGATGAGGTTGTACCAGGCATACCCGTTTCCATTGCCATTTATACCGCCATAGGCATGTTTTTCATCTCCCACATAAGCCTGAAGCGGCTTGTCCTTGTAAGTGAATGAGACAAAGTCCCCGAGTGTTCCATCCGCCTGAAGATCCATGACCTTGTAGGTGCCATCCTGGTAAGAGAAAAAGAGGACAGGGAGAACCGGTCTCAGCTGCCCTGAAAATACAGGGGACGTGTAGCCGGCTTCTCTGTGCCCATAAATCGTAGTGCCGTTCGTCCATACCCAGTCCCCCGCCCGCGGATTGATGTCCCCCATCGTAACGAGCCTTCTTCCTCTGGCATCCCAGAACACTCCGTTCTCCCCTCGGACAATCTGTACACGTTCCATTTAGTCTCTCCTAAGCCCCAACAATCACGGCCTGGTTTCCGCATAGCTCGCACCAGACGTACTGCCCGTTGTGGATGTTGATGTCTACGGCAAGCGTATACCGGTATCCCCGCCCGTTCACATACGCATAGTCCCCGGAAACCCGCGCCCGTAAAATGCCAGTGTCTTCTTTCTGCGCCCTTGCCTTATCTGTTTTCGATTGAAAATTTTTCTGCAGCAAGACTTCACGCAGTCCGGCGAGTCCATACATCAGTACCACCTCACAATTTCTATCGTCTGCTTCAATTCCGTAGGAGTCCGTATCACGCGGTTGGATTCCAGATAGTAGTCATGCCCCTCATAGCGGATCCTGTCCGTAAAGTCTATGAGATGCGGATACTGCCAGATGTCCATGGATATGCGTTCCTCCGTCTTTCTGTTCAGCCATTCGATGTCTTTGGTGATCTGCTTCAAGAACGCATCGCCTTTGACAGGAAACTCGGTATCAAAAAGGGCAGCTCCTTCTGACAATGCCCCTGAAGGATACTTCCCGCCGAGTCCCAGATTTGACTGGTTCATGACATAGCGGTTGGCTCTGCCTCCCGGCTTGCCGTTTCCCACCGATGACCCCTGATAGACATCATCTACGTACACACGCGTGCCATACCATCCGTTTCCTATGTACGAATGGCGGGTTTCCCTTTTCGTCCACGCTATGCTTCCCTCGTCAGAAGCGCTGCTCCCCTTCTTTGTCTTTGCTGAGATTTCTGTTTCCTTCGCAAGAAATTTCTCCCCCGCCGCAGAGATGGAGTAGTCATAGGTGACCGTAATGGTTTCACCTTCCTTGGTATGAGTCACTTTCTTTCGAAGATAGTCATCGAAGTCATAGTCATAAGAAACTGTTTCGCCATTGTTTGACTCATAGACCAGAAGACCGTATCGGTAGCGGCATGACGATCCGCTGAAACTGATCGTTCCGGTAAACCCCAGCGGTTCTATAGTGATGCTTCCCCCGCGGGCAGTATGGCTGCCTTTCCCCGACCAGACAGACCGCACGAGCTTCCTGTCGATGTCAGGCCGGCTGTGCTTTGTATCGGTGATGTCTATCGTCCTTGCCTCGTGCCCTCTCTGGATGATGCAGAGCGTATCATTCCGTAAGAACACATTGATCCACCTCTGCGGCAGGTTTCCCATCCATCCAAAGAGGCTCCCGGCAAGGTTCTGTATGGTAGCCCCGATTCCTTCATAGGTGGATTCCGGAGTGAAATCGTCAATAGCAATAACCAGCTTCTTTTTCAAAATAGAAGCGATCTTCTCCGCATGGTCTTTGGCTGTCGCATTGGCTGTATGAAGCTGGTAATTGAACGGCGTATAGAGGAGCTTATCCACGTCATACATTCCTGTGATGGTGCGCATGAGCCCGGTTCCGCCTGTCTCATACACAAGAAAGCGGTAGGGAAAATCCAACAGTTTTCCTTCTATGACTGATTCAAGGGGAAGATCATAGGGTGTCACCATCTGGAACGTATCAGACAAAGTCCCACGCACCAGGCTGATGGAAATCTCCGATGGATTCAAACCCTTGGCGCTATAGGGAAGCCGCCGGACAGTATCACTGTCTGCCCGCTGTCGGCTTTTCACGAACATCTCCGTATCCGCCTGGTTCTCAAGCTGGTACACCAGGCGTCTTCTGGCATCCGCGTTCAAAAAGATATGGTTTTGGGCCCGCCGGACAGTATCCGAATGGACATACGTCATCCCTATCGTGCCCACAATCTTTCTTGCCGTATCGGCATTCTGCTTTACCCATCCGGCGGCATTCCTGTCGGTATCGGCGTTGAGGGAAACCCTGATCCCAGGCTTATAGGTCACAAAGACTTCAAGGGGCGGATCATGCCTCGATGTATCCGGCATCTGATGCGTAACATACACATCAAGCGGCGATTTGGTGGTACTCATAGGATCACACTTTCGCTGATTTCAAACTGAAGCTTGCAGCCTTCACTTCATCCAGAGTCATATCCTTGATGTACGACATGCCGTAGACCATGCTGGCCCCAGAGATTTTCTGCGTGCTGCTGTACACATCCTTCTCACCGTCATTCACGGTGCCGGTCAGCGCGTTGACCTTGTCCGAGTTGAAATGGATATCTCTTGCAGAAAGTGTAACGCCCGTGATGCAGATGCTTTCACTTCTGGCCAGGATTTTCTTTTCCAGGTCATCCGTATCAATTTTCTGCGTCAGAACCTGATTGACATCGGAGGCCTCTGCCTGCGCCGCCCCGATGCCCTTCCATGTACCCTCCGGTTCTGTCAGCCTGGCTGTCACAACTTCTTCATGGCTGATGTCATAGTCGGCAATAATCACATTGAAGAAATAGTTCTTCTCGCTTTCTGTTTTCAGCCATACCCCATTAAACGGCTTTCCATCACAGCAGTTGCCCTGACGGACAGCCACCTTGTCCCCGTTCATCCAGACCTCGATGATGCCGTCATTGACACCGGACCGCACATGCATGATGAAATCAATCGATGCCCTGTCTGCATGCTTGGTGGTAAAATTTTTTTTATCTCCGTTGAAAATGACCTTGATATAATCGCTTTCATCAAGGCGTACCCCCGTCGGCCATCCCGTCCCCGACACTGAAATAATCCCGGAAACATACGCCCTCTCCATAGAGAGCTTGATCCACACGTTGGTAAGTGGCTCCGGAAAGGTGACCGATCGGTCATCGCTGTTATTGAAAAATGCCACCCCGTTTGCCGCATTGATTTTTGTATCGTTTACGGTTGTACCGGCACGGTCCAGTAATTCTCCGTAGCCGGGATTCACATACTTGTAAGCCATATCTTTTCCCCCTTAGACCGCCTGCACCACGACTTCCGTATGGATGACCGTGCTGCTGTCTCTTTCAGGCGCTTCTTCCGAAGACGAGCTGACCTTGATCCAGAAGATGACATTCTTATCCCGTATGATATCCGTAATGCTCAGCCGGCTCCCCCAGACGCCCTGCTGAGCCATCTGCTCAGGAACCGCGGCAAAGCTCGAGCGAGAATCCGTCTGCGAGCAGGAAAGAGTGGCCGCCTTGGCATCAGATCCGCTGCCGGGGCCTGTGATGTTTTTGATGTAAGGCGTATGGCCGCCTCCCGGGTAAATTTCAGTGATGGTAATCAGCGCGCCGGATACAGTTGTCGTAAACTGCTCTGACCTTGCCTTGATGGCCGCCGCGATATTGCCGGCAGTCGCTTCAATACTGCTCCCGACAGAAAAATCCGTTCCCGCCGTCAGCGCTACGTCGCCTACGGTGATAGTATCCCCCGGCGAGGCATTGGCCGTGACCTTGATGACCGCCTGCCCGGAAATCGATAGATCCTTCGCCACCTGCCAGCGCCCTACATTACCGCCAGTAGGCGTATAATTTGTCCCGTCATAGTGATAGGGCTGGATAAACGAGGTACCGCTGCTCTCATAGCCTTTCTCGCACCGGATGGCGCACTTGATGACCTTCGATTCATTCTTCGTCGCATCCAGCGTCACGGAAATAGGCGCCGTCATGAGACCGTTTTCCGAAACCACGGTCCCGTCCTGAAGCCCCGCGCTAGGATTGTTCGTATAAATATGATAATAGTTTGCCATGCTGCATTCTCCTTATGCTCCCCAGAACTCAAGCTCCAGCCTGTGATAGTTTTCGTGATATTCGACGTAGCTGTCCTTTTTGATGACGACCCTCATATCCTCCCAGGTATTCCCCGCATGATCAATGACGGTGACTTTTGTTCTCTGCACCCAGTAGTTGTACACCTTCTCATAGTCCCTGTATGCCAGAATGACCGTGCAGCTGATCACATCCCCGGCGTCCACATGCCCGTAGTCTTCCACGACTACGCCGTCTATCGTCTGGTGCTTTTCCTGCCGGTCGTCCGGCGTAATGCTCCAGTCCTCCGGCCGCCGGAAAGCCGCCGCATCCCCGATCCTAAGTTTCAGTGCCATCATGCACCTCCGTAAGCAAGCTGCGATCTTCTCGCAGCATCGGCGTATACAACCTTGATCCGGTCAGCCACATTGTCCGCCATCTTCTTCATCCCGCTCTCATCCATGTAGGTACCGCCCTGGATGGTAACATTGGCAGTAAATCCCGGAATGTCACGGTTCATTTCGCTCCCGCGGTAAACAGGAATGGTGTTCTCCCCCAGCCGCTTTGCCCAGAGGTCGGTTTCAAGCCCCGGCACCAGATTGTTCTTGACGCTGTTCATAAGCTCGGCAAACCGGGAGACTTCCTCCGGGCTTGTCATGTCATTCTGGATGCCGTACTTTTTACGCATCGCCATAAGGACTGCCATTTTCGCATTGTTCATCTTGGTCTCTGTATCGCCCTCCCCCGCCATGGCCTGTCTCATGATTTCAAGGTACTGGCGGTTCTCCTTCAGCATGGAAATAGCCTCCTGCTGCCTTGCCTTCGTTTTCTCACGTTCTGCCCAGCGGGTGGCCGTGACTTCATCCACACCTTTCTGGATCCACGCCTTCTTCTCGCGGTCAATATCGTCCAGGCGGTTCTGCAGCTCGGATTTCCAGGATTTGTTAATCTGGGAAAGCGTCCCTTCATTGAAGTCCCTCATGACCTTGGCTTTAGCCGCTTCCGTGTATCTTACGATGTCGGCTTCCTTGGCGCCTTCGGATTTCAGCTTCTCCGCTTTGAGGTCAATATCATGAAGCTGGTTCTCAAGGTCGCTGTGCGTCAGCTTGTAGATTTCATCCGTGAGCCCTGCCCCGCCGGATGCTGCCTTCTTCGCCTTCGCCATGGCTTCTTCCACCTTGCGGCGGGTTTCCTCAGCGGACTGGGACGCATCGCTTTTCTTTGCTTCCTGCTCTTTAGGCTTTTCTGCGTCCTTGGGCATGTAGTCAGCCATCGCCCAGTTCCAGAGCCTGCTGATGCCGTCCGCAAGCGCTGTGTCTCCCAGTGTCTCTTTCATATCTGCCAATGTTTCCCGGCAGTCCTTGATCGCGGCTTTGACGAAATTCGCAACGGCCCCGGCATTCTTCATGTTGATGCCAAGACCGTCAAAGGCCTCGCCTGCGAGCCTGCAGGCATCTACCGCAACGCCCCCGATGCTTCCAATGGTCTTTACCACGGACTCTATATCCGACTTGTTGTCCTTGATGCTCTTTACGAGTGTCTCAATGGCTTCATTGATGTCCGGCATGAGATCAGATACAACAGGCATGAAGGCTGCCCCGATAGCCCCCGAGAGCTGTCCCATGGAGACTTTCATCTCATTCCACTCCATGTTCATCCTGTGTGCTTCATCCGGGTTGAGAAGCCCAGTGGTAGGAATTTTGGCCGCCCGTTCCTGGAGCTCTGCCATGTCTTTCAATACAGGCACAAGCTCGGCGCCGCGGGCACCCAGAAGCTGCGAAACAAACTCGCTTTCAAGTCCAGCCGCTGCGGCATTCCTGTACCCTTTGGCAAGAGCAGTCAGCTGCTGATTGACCGGGAGCAGGTTTCCTGCAGAATCCTTCATCACGACACCAAAGGCAGAAAGAAGCCGCGTGGTATCATTACCGTCTTCCCCTGCACTCTGGATAGCCTTGTCCAGACGGATGATGGCAGGAACTGCAGCCCTTGCATCCGCTCCTGCCAGTTTGAATACCATGTTCATTCTGGCGGCTTCTGCATTCGTGGTATGCATCCTCTGCGCAAGACCATAAATGTTGTTTCCGGCGGTCATGGCACTCCTGGCCATGGCGATAAGCCCCGCACTGACCGCTGTCGTGACGCCGACCGCTTTTCCGATGGGGCCGGACATGAAGCCAAGAAGGCCAAGGTCGCCTGCCCCCTGCGCCAGAACTGACATGGCGCCTGCACCATTGGCAACGCTGTTTACCATGCGCCCGGCGATCGAAGTCTGGGCAGACCGCTCCTTTCTTACAGCGCGCAGCTGTACTTCGAGATTGGCATAGGCTTTCCGTTCATTCAGGAGCCTTGTTTCAAGGCGGGCACTCGCTGCGCTATCGGCACCTTTTGCCTGTACCATTTCCCGGTAAGCCGCCGCAACCAGCCTGATTTTCTGCCGCTGGAGGTCAAGCTGGCGGATAAGCGCCTGCTCCCTTGTATCTATGGATTTCGCCTTGTCCTTAGCCCCGTCCAGCTTGGAAAGGTCGATGTCCGCTTCGATACGGATCTTCTTGTTCTCGTGGTTGATCCGGCTGATCGCCTGGTCTACCGTCTTTCCTGCCAGGGCAAAGTCGCTTGAAAGAGACGACAGGTCAAGCCCCAGCTTGGTATAAAGCGCCGCTACAGTTTCACCCTTTGCCACAGTCTCTCCCCCCCTTACTAGAAAAAGCCCGCCTGATCAATCGGTGTCAGGCGGGGCGAGTTTTCAATCTTTTCTTTGATGACGATGAGGCTCAATGCATAAAGCAGATCCGTGTCCATCAGCTCACTTTCCGTCCAGTGGTAGCGGGCATGAAGAAACTCCAGCCATCCCAATACGGCTTCCATCGGGGCAAGTGTCAGTCCGCCTGCCCCGCTTCCCCGTTTGGGATTTCTGCCATCTTCTGGTTTACGAGAGAAACGATCCATTGAAAAATTTCCTGGTACAGCGGACGGATGCGGGTAATCGGAAGCTCATCCTCGATGACCTTGGCTGTCACGGGCGCATCAAAAACGCTCGCAATGAGCTCGGCCATCCTATCCAGGAACTCCTCCGCCGGAATCTCCCCTGTGCCTGTTTCAAAGGCCATGAAATCACGCCATGCCCTGACTTTAGGTATCTTCGCTTTGTATGTCTTCCCGCCGATCACAATCGTTGGTCTGTTCATCTATGTATCCTCCCTTATCAGGTTCCCGCTGTCTCTACACTCTCATACCACTTGGTACCCGTGGTATCCTCAAATCCCTCAGCATCTTCATCGGCGACGCGCTTCCAGGCATTGTCGTATTCTCTTACAACAAAGTGGCCGACGAGCTTTGGCGTATTCCAGTGGACGGAACTGTCCTTCCCCTGAAAATTATCCTCGGGTTCGGCAAACTTTCCCTTGAGAAGTTTTACATAGCGCTTCTTCGTATTGGATTTCACCGATTCGAAGAGAATCGCCACATACGGCGCTTCATCGGTCGACTTGTACTCCATCACGCCCTTTTCCACGGTGTGTCCCAGAAGCGCTCCCAGGTCCTTTACGGAAACCTGCGCCGTTTCAATAGTGACCTCGATATCCCCGAGATAAGAGGCAATGTCGAAAGGGGCATCATCCCCGTAAAGGGTATTTACCCCGGACGACGGCTTCACGTCGATTGTCTTGACGCCTGCAATGCTGACAGGCGTTTCATAGGTCACCCCTGTGCTGTCATCAGTCTTTAGTACGGCATAGTGCAGGTTTCGCACGCCGATCAGTACTCCCTTGCTCATCTGTTTTTTCCTCGCTTTCTGCAATAACAAACCGGAGCGCCGATACACGGATCTTCCCGTCCATCATCCGCTCCGTACTAATCCTCGTCCATCCGAGGTTCTCCATAATTTCACACACCAGCCGGATAACCGGCATGTCCGATCCATCCTCGGACAGCACAGAGAGCTGCACAGTGACACGCCTTGCCAGCTCCCGGTCATCCCCAAAGAGATGGGGCACATCGGAAATCACCTGGAAGCAGAGAACGGGATAGCGCCCCGAATAGGACGTCATGTCCTGCCGGATGCTTTTCTCTCCCTCGGCCAGAAGCGACGTCAGCTCTGTGTCGGCTCTCAGTGTAAAGAACACTTGTTCAATCAGATCCATTTTTGATTCCTTTCGATATCGCCTTTCTCAAAGCAACCTTGAGTGCTTCGCGATAGCTTTCCCTGTGTGCATCCATGGCCGGATAGAAAAACGGCTTGTTGATCCTTGGGGAGAATTCAACAAACCGTCCGTATTTCACACCGTTCTTTGGATTTGGCGCATCCGCCAAAATTTCGATTGCCGTCTTATTCTTGTTCCAGCGCCAATGGATAGAATCCCGAAGGCGCCCCGTCCTTACAGGCACCCTCGACTTCATATCTTGGACGATTCTGTCCGCTTCGATTTCCATCTGCCGCCGGAGCGTCTCTACCACTTCCGTGCCATACATTTCTTCCAAAGCAGCAAAGCTGATATATCTCCCTTTTGGCATACGTCACCTCAAAGATTCGTATCTTCGGCCACGCACTCCATGTAGGTCAGCTTGTGCCTTCCACAGGCATCGACTGGCGTTCCCAGGCACTTGAATACCGAGCCCCTGACCCTGAACCGACTTTCCGGCATAAGGTCAGAGCGATACCGGATCACGATCAGCACTTTCCTTATGATGTGCGACTCGGCTGTGGTTTCATACATCTCCGATGCATGGTTCTCGACATACGCCCAGACCGTACTGCCCTCTTTGTAGGTGATACGCTCATTGCCATAAGAGTCGGTAGAGCCGGAAGGAATCAGGATCGTGACGCGGCTTCGCATTTTAGAAGCCATGACATCCTTCAAGAGCCTTTCTTCCGTAGTCATCAGAACCCCTCCTTTCGTACACCGAAGAGGAGCGAGCGGAGCATCAGCTGGAGCTGGTGGTAATCGGCATCCTCCCGATGCTCATACAGGTAGGCAACGCCATACATCACGGCGAGCCTTGCCGGCGGCCCCAGATTCCAGAAATCCTCTGCCGTTTCAACCCTTGCCGTATCCTTGCAGAGGTTCACCGCATTGAGGATCAAACCCGTCACAAGTCCGTCCTCATCGCAGGTGTCTATCCGCAGGTACTCTTTCACTTCTTCTAATGTGACGGGCATAATTCCTCCTGTAAAAAATCACGCGCCCTTGATTTTAAGGACCTTCACGGCTTCCGGCAGAAGCAGCAGGCCGTCCACGCGTTCCTTCATGAGATAGCCCACCATGCCGTTACCGGCAAAAAGTTCCTTCAGCTGCTGCATGGAGCGGCTACCGCGGTCGCCAATGTTGTAGTAGGAGTAGTCGCCAAAGGCAAGAGCGACTTTCCCTGCCGCTTTTTCCGGGAAGAACGCAGAGGTGTGAAGCGTGTATCCCAGAAGGCGGTCCGGTTCTCCCGCCTGGTAGGCCGGCTGCCAGATGTAATTATTGTTGTTGTCCTTCAGCTTTCTGATCGCTGCAATCGTGGAATCATTCATCATGAAAGAAGCGTTCTTTCTGTACGGACGCTTCAGGCTGTAGATGAGGTCGATGATATCATCCGAAGTCATGGACGCCCCGGAAGTCGTCACACCGGTTTCGGCATCCGCCAGCATCCCCTTTGGCTTGCCATTGCCGTCGCCGTTCAGGAACGCATCCTCTTCGGCATTGGCGAGCGCCTTGCCGAACTGGGTAATGATGTAGTTTTCAAGGCCGAAAGCATTGTCGTAGAGAAGTTCGTCCGTAATCTTGATCGCCACATGGAGCTTGTGCGCATCCATCAGCTTCTGATCAAAGGTGGCATCTGCAAACTGGATGGCCCCGCCTTCTTCGATCCATGCTGCCGCCGGCTTGTTGGCCGCCACGTTGATCTTGTGCTCCCCGCTCGTGGTAATCTTGGTCGCAAGGCTTCTCATGATGTTTTCTTCGTTCAGCACATCGATCAGGCGGCGGTCATACTCTTCCGGAACCAGGTAGCCGCCATTGGCATCCGTTCCTTCCTCAAGCACATCACTCACTTGGCGGAATTCCGTGCGAAGAGCAGTCAGCATCGCGGCCTTGTATTCATTGCTCGCACGGAAACCCGCCGGCTTGGAATTCTTCGGCGCATTTGTGATCGGCGCAGAAGTCGGACGGGAGAGCTCATTGTCAATGGCCTGCTGTCTCTGCAGGCGGTCGATGCTCTTCCCAAGTTCCACGACTTCTTTTTCCATCTTGTCATAAGCCGCAGCGTCTTCGGCAGAAAGATTTCCATCCTTGTCCGTGTGGCTGTCAAGGAAAGCCTTGGCGGCTTCCCATGCTTTTGCTCTCTTGTCATAAAGTTCCAGAATGTTCATTGTATGTTCCTCCTTAATGGGAAATAATAGAAAGCCTGTCCATAAAAGGCTTCGCACTGACTTTGCTTCTAACTGGCTCCGCCGGAGATTTTGCCTTGAAGCGGTCCAGCAGGGAATTGGTAATGGCCGCCTGGGAAAAGATGAGGGAGTCCTGCGCCTTATCCTCTTCCCCTTCAGCAAAGAGAATCCTGTCTACGAATCCAAGCTCGACAGCTTTCTTTGCATTGAACCAGGTCTCCGCATCCATGAGCTTCGACAGCTTGTTTCTGGAAAGCCCGGTCTTCAATTCATAGGCGTTGATGATGGATTCCTTGACTTCTCCAAGGCGGTCGATAGCCTTCTGCATTTCTGCAGAATCCCCGATGGAAATTGTCGAAGGATTATGGATCATCATCATACCAACAGGCGACATTTCTACCGTATCCCCTGCCATCGCAATGACGGAGGCAGCCGATGCCGCGAGGCTGTCGATACGCACATTGACCTTGCCTTTGTAGTCCATCAGCATACTGTAGATCTGTGCGGCCGCAAAGCAGTCCCCGCCCGGCGAATTGATCCAGATGGTCACATCGCCCTCTCCGCCATTCAGCTCGCTGCGAAAAAGGCCCGGTGTGACTTCATCGCCATACCAGGTCTCATCAGAAATTTCTCCATTCAGCATCAGGACACGGCCGCCGGAGTCTTCGTCCCGCATCCAGTTCCAAAACTTACGTTTCACTTGTTTCCTCCTTTTTCTCTTTATCCTGCCCCGCCAAAAGCCCCTGGGCAAAAGCGCCCGCGTCTTTCAGCTTGGTCATATTGCCGTTAATCAGGTATTCATCCCCGCCCTCTTCCGCCGGAATGCGGTTCATGTTCTCGAGCTCGCGGATGTCATTGGAAGAAAGCCAGCCGTTCTGCCTTCCGATCGCATACCCGTTCATGCGGCTCTGGTAGTCCCCGCGAAGAAGCCCGTCAACATTGAACTTCACAACGTACTGCTGCTTTTCGCGGGGGAGCAGCAGGGCATGGGCCAGCGACTGCTCCCATCTCGCCACCCATGGGTTCAGCGTATATTTCACGAACTCCAGGGACTGCTGCTCTATATTAGAAAAGCTGGATTTCTCGAGATCCCCCACCATGTGCGGAGGCACACGGAAAATACGGGCGATCTCATCAATCTGGAACTTTCTGGTTTCCAAAAACTGTGCTTCGTCCGGCGGAATGGACATGGGCTTGAAAGTCATGCCCTCTTCCAGAACGGCGATGCTATGGCTGTTCTTTCCCGAAAACTGCGAGCGCCAGCTTTCACGCAGACGTTCCGGATCTTTCACGATGCCTGGGTGCTCTAGCACCCCGCCAGGCGTTGCGCCATTGGCAAAGAAGGAGGCGCCATAGTCCTCAGCGGCCATCGACATGCCGATGGCATTCCTTGCCATCGCTATGGGAGAGTACCCGACAAGGCCGTCAAAACCAAGACCAGGGATATGAAGCACATCTTCTTTGTAAAGCTTGATGGTTTCAAACTCGCATCTCGATCCTGCTTCATCGCGGTATCTCGTGTATGTATAAACCAGCCGCCCTGCAGAATCCCTGTCCACCTGCATGCGGTCTGGCAGCAGCGGATACAGGGCAAGCACCTCGCCCCGTCCGTTTCTTACTATCTGCGCATAGGCATTTCCCCACAAAAGCAGATGCCCCATAAGAGTCTCCCGGAAAACGAAGCTCGTCATTTCAGGGTTAGGCTCGTCATGGAGCAGGTAATAGAGGGGATGGGAAGGACACTTTTCCTTGCCGCCGTCTGCCGTATACTGGTAGAAATTCAGGGGAATCTCGGCAATCGCCTCGGACAGGATGCGGACGCAGGCATAAACCGCTGACATCTGCATCGCCGTGTGGCTGTTCACCCGGTTTCCCGAGCTTGTGAGTCCGAAGGTAAAACTCCCTCCCCCCGTAAAAAGGTTCTTTGGCTTATCCCGTGATCTGAATAGCCAGTTTAAAATGTTCATCGGCATCACCATTCTTTCAAAACAATCCTGTATGCTATAATGAAATGGCAGGATACTGGCTTGTTTCGCAAGAAACAGCCTGCCAGGGAGAGAATGAGCGCCCGCCCAAAGAGAATGACCGGCCGTGGCCAGAGGCTATCGGTGGACGCGCATGGCTCTCTCTTTCTATATCCCTAGTATTTTTTCCTAAAGGAGGTATTTGTATGTCTTTTGTTAAAGTCATGAACAAGAAAATTTGTCTGTTGGCCTGCCTTCTTGCTTTTTCCTGCTTTGCAGGATATGCACAAGCGGATGCCTCCGATGCCAAGCTCTATGAGCTATACCCAACCCAGAACATTTACACATTTCTGAAATTGAATACCAAGACCGGACAAATCACCCAGCTGCAATACTCAACTAGTGCTAATGCCGATCGTATTGAGTTAAATGTAAATAGCACTGCCTTTATTGACGAAGCATTGTCCGAGGAAGGCCGCTTTAAACTCTACCCTACCCAGAATATTTACAACTTTCTGCTCCTCGATACTCTAACTGGCAGAGTATGGCAGGTACAATGGAGCAGCAACGATGCAAACCGTGGCATAGTTGGTGAAATCGAATCGAATCCCATCACTTAATCAAGATCTCCATCCTTTTCTATATCAAAAGCAGCCCGCGGCTGTCATATACACTGTCGCTTCCCAGTCCGCAGCGAAGAGCACGGTCAAGCCCCATAATCATGGCAACGGCCCCGTCGATCTTCTCTGTGGACTTTTCTTTGTCCGCCTTGATGTTGCCCGCCGGATCCGTCCGAATGAAGATATTGTCCATCATCCAGCGAAGGACCGGATGAGCGCCATGGGCGATGCGTTTCTCGAGAACGAGCTTCATAAGTTCCTTGGTCGGCGGGCTCATGTCCTTGAAGCCCTGCCCGAAAGGAACCACAGTGAATCCCATTTCTTCCAGGTTCTGAACCATCTGGACGGCGCCCCACCTGTCGAAGGCAATCTCCCGGATGTTGTACTTCTTCCCCAGGTCATCGATGAATTTTTCAATGAATCCATAGTGGATGACATTGCCTTCCGTGGTCTGAAGGTATCCCTGCTTTTTCCACACATCATAGGGCACGTGATCACGCTTCACGCGAAGATCAAGCGTATCCTCCGGCACCCAGAAATAGGGAAGGATCTGGTATTTGTCGTCTTCGTACTCCGGCGGAAACACAAGGACGAAGGCCGTGATATCCGTGGTCGAGGAAAGGTCGAGCCCGCCATAACAGACGCGCCCGCGAAGGCTCTCCGGATCCGCCGGAAAGGCACACTGGTCCCATTTCTCCATCGGCATCCAGCGGATCGACTGCTTCACCCACTGGTTCAGCCGGAGCTGCCGGAAGGCGTTCTCTTCTCCTGGATTCTGCCGCGCGGATTCGCACGCAGCCATGACCTTGTCGATCCCGACCGTGATGCCAAGCGATGGATTCGCCTTTTTCCAGACTTCCGGATCCGTCCAGTCCTCGCTCTCGCTGGCCCCATAGATAACCGGGTAGAAGGTGGGATCAATCTTCCGTCCCTCAAGGATGTCGAGCGCCTTCTGGTGTGTCTCGTAGCAGATGCTCTGCGTATCCGTCCCGGCCGTTGTGATGAAGAAAAAGAGCGGCTGGGTTCTCGCATCCCCTGAACCCTTGGTCATGACATCGAAGAGCTTTCTGTTCGGCTGGGTATGGAGCTCATCGAAGATAACCCCCGATACATTGAACCCGTGTTTGCTATAGGCATCTGCCGAAAGCACCTGATAGAAGCTGTTCGTCGGGTAGTAGATGATCCTCTTCTGAGATGCCAGGATCTTGACCCTCTTGCTGAGCGCCGGGCACATGCGTACCATGTCCGCTGCCACGTCGAACACGATCGAAGCCTGCTGCCTGTCGGCCGCGCAGCCATACACCTCGGCACGTTCCTCCCCGTCCCCGCAGCAAAGTAAAAGAGCGACCGCCGCAGCGAGTTCGCTCTTTCCCTGTTTCTTTGGTATTTCAATGTAGGCCGAATTGAACTGCCGGTACCCGTTTCCCTTGATGGAACCAAAGAGATCCCGGATAATCCGCTCCTGCCAGTCTATGAGTTCAAAAGGTTTCCCCGCCCAGAGTCCCTTGGTATGGCAGAGGCACTCAATGAAAGACACGGCGTAGTCCGCCCTCGCCTTGTCGTAGTGCGAGCTCTTTTCCAAAAATCTGGTCGGCTTGTAATCCTTGAGTTTCCGTATCATATACTTTCCTTTCCTCCTACGAAAGACAGCCCCGAAGGGCCGTCCTTTGCTTTTAGAAAATCATCTCGATGGCCGAAACCTTGTAGTCTCCATAGAAGTCTCCCTTGGCTGCCCGGTTCCTGATCCATTCGTCTGCCGCCTCCATAGTTTTAAAAGTGTCTACCAGTTCCCATCCCAGCTTTCTGCCAGACCCAAATCTCATAACCTTGACCGTCCAGTAAATTTTCTGCTGTGCTTTTTTCATTTGTGTGTTCCTCCTTTGGAAATCCCTGGGGTTCTTTTGTTCTCTCCCCTTCTGTGTATATATATCACTCTAAAGGAGGATAATAGCAAGTCATTTATGTAGGTTTTATCGATATAAATTCCTCTCCCATCGACCTATGGATGGCTGCCAGGATCCGGTCCTGCTCCGGCGGCTTTACCCCCAGGCTCTCCAGGGCTTCTCTTGTCCCGCAGTCTGGACAGATGTTTGTCTTATTATCCGTCCGGGATAAGGCGGGCACCCCGCGATATTCTTTGCCGCAGCGCGGGCAGGTGTGTTTCTGGTTATTGTTTTCTTCCTTCATAGCAAAGCCTCCATGTGTTCCGAACAGCCTCCAGAAGGACTTCCTCCGGAAGGCCAAAGTCATCGTAGCCGGCAAGGCAGGTCTCAACGTAGCGTCGGCTCGGGATGCCCAGCCGGCGCTCCTCGTGCATGATGTACACGTAGACCGTAAGCCGCCGGATCCTGCTGCCTCGTATCTCCCGCACAGGGAGCTGCATTTCCGTCTTGTAATAGAAGGCGGGGCATCCCTCATAGCGGTCAAGCGAGGCCTCGTCAACCGCTGTAGTCGCCCACACAGCCGCCGGAACGCGCCCGCCGGGTTTCTTCTCGATGGTAAGGTAGGCGCCTGTCAGACTCCCCTTGAAGAGCAGCTCGTGGCCCGGAATCTCTGTGGTCCCTACGATCCTCGCCCCGGGGCAGCGGGCAAGCATCTGGCTGACATTGAGGTTGCTGCCGTAGGCAAGGTAATACTTTGTTTTCATATCGGTTTCCTCTCTTTCTGAAGGAATCACCCTTCTACCACCTTAAGCCCGCGCTTGGCGGGCAAGGTACCAGAAGGCTGGCTCTTTCAGGCGGGTCTGCCGCTGCGGAAGGAAGCGTCTCCAGGAAGGCGCTTTGTCAGCACCTCTCTTGCGGTTTTAAACTCGTCCCCGATGAACCCCAGGCGCAGGAGCCAGGTGCGCATCGCATACTTCGGATTGTCGGTCTGCTGCGGCTTCGGGCTTGCGCTCCTGGCGCTCTTTGCCATCTGGGAAAGGGCGAGGCAGAGCTGGATGTAGCTCTTGAGCTGCCCCGCGTGGATACCGTTCTGCCGTCCCTCCGCCGGCGCGTCAAACTGGAAGAGGCGGAACTCGATGGTGCCCTTGGTGAAGGTTGCGTGGAAATTCAGCATGTGGTAGCGGCTTTCGTTGTAGTGCTCGTTCCTGCCAAAAATCGCGCCGTTCCTTGTGTACCAGAGTTCTGCAAAGTCCGCCATCGTCGTCGGCTTCTTCTTGTTGAGGTCTTTCACAAAATCCGGGCTGACTGTTCTGCAGTAGTGGCGGATGCGGTTCTGATCCAGGTTCAATGCCTCTGTCAGCAGGCTTTCGTGGCTTGCCATGAGGTTCGTCAGGTTCCGCAAGGTTTCCGGTGTGTGCCCCCTGGCTCCTATGTGGATGTGTACCCCGCAGCCCCTTGTTGCGTCGCTCTTTGCCCCCGCTTTTCTGAGGAGGCGGAGAAGCTCCTGCAGGGTTCCCATGTCATCGTAGGTGAGGATCGGGGTGACCATCTCACACTTTTCGCTTTCCGGGCCTGCAATCGAGCTGTCCCTCTGGAATTTCCATTCGCGGCCTTCGCGGTCCCAGGCGCTCCAGGTGTAGTACCCGTTGAGCCTTGCCGTATCGGAGAAGCGTCTGGTGCCAAAGAATCCGGCGGCAATTTCTGCTGCCTTGTCGCGGCGGATGTTGTTCATCTCGACCTCGACCCCGATGGTCTGCTTTTTCATTTCTTCAATCTGCCTTGTCATTTTCTCGTTCATGGTGTGCCTCCTGTTTTTCTAAAACCCCTTGGGGTTCCTTCGTTGTGTATATATATCACTCTAAAGGCACATATTATCAAGTCGTTTTATGCAGATATTATCGGATATTTTGCTACTTTAACATTTTCTAACAGAGTCCACGCCATACACTACATTTAGTGTCGATCCGTTATCCCAGGCGACCAGGATCTGCCCGGCATCATCCACGCCCATGACCGTTCCCCCGGTCCCCCGGGGCGGAGCCTGGAAGTCATCCATTTCGAGAAGCTCCACCCGCGTTCCGGCGGGATATTCCTTTCTGATGCGTGCTGCCTCTTCCTCACTCGGAAACCGCATCGCATTTCACCTTCCTTTCCCCGTTCTTGAATGCGCTGCTGCCCGTAAAGTTCTTGAGGAGCAGCTTCCTGTCTTCCTTGTACTCCTTCCCGATGAATCCCAGACGGAGGAGGAAGCAGCGGAAGGCGTATTTCTCATTCTCCACCTTTTTGGCCTTGCCGCTCACCCGCTTCTGCGTAAGGCTCATTTTGCAAAGGGCGGCGAGAAACTTGAGAAAGGTTTCCGGCAACGGCACATCCTCTGCCTTGAACCAGGGGAAGCTCACCTTCTCCTCATCGGTCTCAATATCCGTGTGGCTGATCCCGAGGGCCTTTTGGATCAGGGCTCCTTTCGCTTCCAGAAGGTTCTCGAGGTTTCCCAGGTTGATCCGTTCCAAGGGGAAGGCAATCGCAAGGGCTGTATCTTCTGCCGCAGGAGCATCTTCCGTTTCCGGCGGCTGTTCTTCAGCTTCAGGTTCATTGGCCGCTGGTTCTTCAGCCGCCGCCTCTTCTTCAAGGTGCAGTTCATGCTTTGGCGTGAAGCCTTTCTCTGCAAGGAAATCCACCAAGGCTTTCAGCTCCCTGCGGTCTGTTTCGTCATCGCAGAGGACGCTGCCGTATTTGTTCACCGTGTACTTCCCGATCCGGTAGGCATAGGTCGGTGTGTAAAGGTAGCGGGATTCCTCTCCTGTGAATTCGCTGATGGCTTTCACCAATGGCTTTCTGTTGTCGGCTTCGTAGAAAATTTTCATGTTGCTGTACCTCCTTTATCTTTCGGTACTACATATATCACTCTGCAGCCGATAAATAGCAAGTCATTTTGTAGATTTATTTTCAGCAAAACAGGCGATGCCTGCGAGGACAAAGCAGACATTGGGAAGCGCCACTCCGTTTCCCCACATCTTGTAAGCCGCCGAATCAGAATACGGATCTGCCAGCCACTTCAGAATCTGTTTCCTGCTTTTGGGCTTCGACGCAGTTCCCGCTGCCCGGCGGTGCGTTTCAAATACATTCTCCCAGAAGCGGATTTCCGCCTCCGGCGGATTTTCCTCGCCAAGCCCGCTGCACCACCAGTCAGGGAACCCCTGCAGCCTTGCGCACTCTATGGGAGTCAGTCGCCGGACAATGTACCTTGTTTCCGATACCCTGTCATTTACGGTCGGCGGATCCTTATAGTCCGTCGCCACCAGTGTGCCGGCAACATTTTTCAGGGCTTCCGTATGATGGGAATTCTTGCTGGTGGAATACGCCACCGCATGGCGGTCAGCCGTATTCAGCGTGAAGCTGATGTCCTCTCCTGCACCGCTTCCCTGAGGGCCGTTCTTCCCTTTCCTACCGATCATGGAGCCCTGCAGAGCAACCACGGCCATGCCGCCCTGCGCACACGTAGGATTCCCCCCATTGGCATCCAGGCAGCGCGAAGCAGCAGCCTCATAAAAACCGCTTGCAGGATTCGGTGATTTCATGGAGTTTGAACCTTTGGAACAGATACCATAGACCTTCCTCACAGGCTCTGCCACCAGAGGCACATTGTTCCCGCCAGTTCCCATATGGGTGGTCAGCGTCTGTACCACGCCGTTTTCCTGAATTCTGACCCTCCCGTCGATACCATAGTTTTCAACTGCTATGGCATCTCCGATGCCTGCTGCATCAGGGCATTTTTCAGCAGCTCCGGCAGCTTTTTGCCACGCTCGGAAGCCCTCCGCAGAATACCCAGACACGCCTTCCGACTCAAAAAGTATCTTTCCGGCGCGTTCTCCTGCAAGATCTGCAACAAGGTAGATGCGTTTTCTTCTCTGGGGAACGCCCCAGTACTGCGCGTCCAGTGTGCGCCAGGCAACGGAGTAACCGTCTCCCACGATTTCCCCGGCTCCGTTCCATTTTCCCTTCGGAGGCTGAGGAACATAAGCTGCTGCATCCTTGATCCTGCAGAGGGCTTCAAGGACGCATCGGAAGTCCTCGCCCCGGCCGGACGAGAACGCCCCCTGGACATTTTCCCACACCACAAATCCCGGATATCTGCCATCCGTCTTCCTCCTCATTTCTTCTATAATCCTTACCGCCTGATAAAACAGCCCCGAGCGGCTTCCATGCAGCCCGCTCCGTTTCCCTGCGACCGACATGTCCTGGCAGGGCGATCCGAAGGTGATGATATCCACCGGTTCAAGCTTCCCGCCGTCCAGCTGCGATATATCACCATAGTGCTTCATCTCCGGCAGGCGCTTTGTCGTAACGCGGACAGGAAACGGCTCGATTTCTGAAGCCCAGAGCGGAGTGATGCCGCTCATCAGCCCGCCCAGAGGAAAGCCTCCGCTCCCGTCAAACAGGCTTCCCAGTGTCAGCTTATGATTCATTGTGCCCGGCCTCTATCTCTTCAAAGAACATCTTCTTCCCATCCCGTATCACATACACTCCGGCGGCGCCCTTTGCCTGTTCGATATAGCGCTTCACGATGACGTCGCAGTATTTTTCATCCAGCTCGATGGTCCGGCAGATGCGCCCCGTCTGCTCGCAGGCGATGAGCGTGCTCCCGCTCCCGCCGAATGGATCCAGAACGATGCAGTTCGTCATACTTGAGTTCCGGATCGGGTAGGCGATAAGAGGTATCGGCTTCATCGTCGGATGGTCGCCATTCTTCTTCGGCTTGTCGAATTCCCAGATGGTGGTCTGCTTCCTGTCGGAGTACCACTGGTGCCTGCCGTTTTTCTTCCACCCGAAGAGGCACGGCTCGTGCTGCCACTGGTACGGGCTCCTTCCCAGCACCAGGCTCTGCTTCTTCCAGATGCATGTTCCCGAGAGGTAGAAACCCGCATCTGCGAAGGCCTTCCTGAAATTCAGCCCCTCGGTATCAGCATGGAAAACATAGATGCTGGCATCATCTGCCATCGCCTTTTCCATACAGGTGAAGGAGTCCAGAAGGAAATGGTAGAACTGTTCGTTCTTGAGATTGTCGTTTTTGATCTTTCCGGCGGAGCCCTGGTAGTTTACGTTGTAAGGCGGATCCGTCACCACGAGGTTAGCTTTCTGCTCTCCCATGAGTACCTTATATGTTTCCTCTTTGGTGCTGTCCCCGCAGATGAGCTTGTGCGCGCCAAGCAGCCATACATCTCCCGCCCTGGTAACCGTCGGCTTTTGGAGTTCCTTGTCTACGTCAAAGTTGTCATCTTTGGCATCCTTCTCGGAATCAAAAAGGTCAGAAAGCTCCTTCTCATCAAACCCGGTCAGGGACACATCGAAATTCTCCGCCTGCAGGGATTCAATTTCGACTTTTAGGAGCTGCTCGTCCCAGCCCGCGTCCATCGCCATCCTGTTGTCCGCCAGGATGTACGCCTTCTTCTGTGCTTCCGTGAGATAGTCCACGAACACACACGGCACCTTGCCGATCTTCTCCTCCCTGGCAGCCATCACGCGCCCATGCCCGGCGATGATGTTATAGTCCCGGTCGATGATGACCGGATTGATGAATCCGAACTCGCGAAGCGATGACCGGAGCTTCATGATCTGCGAGGCATTGTGCGTGCGGGCATTATTTACATACGGCACGAGCTTTTCGATCGGCACAAGCTCCATATCTGTAGTTGTCTTTCCCATCAGCCTTTTCTCCTTCCCGCCAAAATTTTAAGGAGCCCGTCATGAGCTCCTTTGATGTTTCCCGCGAGCGCCTGCCCGCGGAGCGTCTTGATCTGATTTTTCGTTAGTCTCCGGCGGCACATTCCGAGCCGCAGGATGAAGCTGTTCTTATCCATGCCGTTCTCCTTTTCAAGGCAAAGAAAAAGCACTCTTCTGAATTTTCAGAAAAGTGCTTTCTTATTTTTATATTGGATTACCAGTCCGTTCCCATTGCTCCATGCCATACCTGCATAGCCATTGCACCAGTACGCATCTCGGCTCCACAAGATTCCCGTGTCGGCCTGTTGACTACATGGCGGCTCCCATCTTTCCATACCGAATACATGATGTGATTATCCGTATCGTATTCAAACTGGATAGTAGATTCAATAGTTCTGTCGGCATCTATATTCCACGTAATAAATCGAGCCGCAATCGTATAAATGGGACCATCTTCTGCAACAACTTTAGCAGAGTTTTCATCAATATACGCGCCAATCGACTGATGTGTATAGCAGAGATTGACTCCATCTTCCATCTGCATCGGATATTTGGAATCATTCTGGTCATACAGGCCGTAAATATAGGCATCTGCAGAAGAAGCTGCGCCAAAAGCTATTCCCAAAATAGTGGCCGCCATGACTGTGTTCCGTAAGAATTTTTTCATACGATCTCCTCTTTTCCATCAACCATTTAGTTTAATACCTGTAAGGTTCTCCGGTAATCTGCTCCATGCATGTCAGAAAGGTTTTATTAGCTGACTGCATATAACCGGAGGTATTACTTAAATCTCCCTGATGCCATTCTTCCGGTGAATATTTTTCTTTTCTCCAAGCCGAATAATACAGTGAGTTCGGATCAGAATATCTCTTGAAGAAATGAGAAACACTGGTACTCATGGTGTCGTTATCGTAATTATAATATACAACACTGACCTTAAACTCGATACCAGAATCATCCTGCCGAATAATATATATTGAACCTAAGTCCACATATTCACCAACGCCCATATGTCCGTAGACAAGCGGATAGCTGCTGTCTTCATTCAAGTATTCAGGATAAGGCGGTACATAAATTGCAGAACTCGTGATTCCTGCCGAGAAAGCAATCACACTGGCAGCTAAAACAGTTTTGAGAAATCTTTTCATATATGAACTCCTTCCTTTGCAATTGTCTTCTTATGCTGCCTATATTATACTCCCCGAAAAGACTTAATGCGCCCGTTTTTTCAAAAGCATTTCCATGAGGTCATCCTGCGGGCTCTCCCCTTTGTACCCGGTCGAGCAGTTCTCCTTTACCACCTGGAAAATCTCGTTCCAGAGCCTCGAGGTCTGAGTCATGTAATTCTGGGACATCGCGACATACGGGCTCTGGATCGCCTGCCCTGTCGTCGGATGCTTGGCGAGAAAGCCATACTCCGTAACGGCCTGTTCGCACTGGATCCATCTGGCTGCGCTCATCGCGTACCTTTCGAGAAGCTCCTGCGGAACGAACACGGCGCATCCGCGCTTCTCGAGCCACTGCCATGTCTTTTTGTAAATGTCGGCCGCGGGGAGCTTCTTCCCGTCCTTCTGTTTCGCGGAGAGCATGCGGGACGGCTTTGGCATGTCCTCGCCCTTCAGGTCTTCCATGTTCTTGAACTCGATGACCGTCAGCTCATGCTTCCCCGGATTGCCTTCGGCGAGCTTATCTGCCAGAGCCTTGCTTTTTCGTCCTGCCCCGGCTCTGGCGCCCCCGCGGCAGGTCCCATCCTTCGCCATTTCCCTTCGTTTCACCTCATTTCCCAGGCCTATTCCCCCGTCTGAAATCGCGTTTTTGTGCGTGAGAGCCCCGCGCCGTTCGACTACGCCGGCGTTTTAGAGATTTAGGCCCCCCTACCCCTTATTTCTATTCACGACATTTAATGTCACGTTCGTACAGCATTCATGCCATGCATTGTCATTTGTGTCCCCATCGGTCGCCCATGGCAGCCGTGATCCGGGAGTGGCATGACTTGCAGAGAGACATCAGGTTGCTGAACTCATGCTTCCCGCCATGTGAAAGCGGGACGATGTGATGCACTTCCTCAGCTCTCGTCACGCGCCCTTCCTTCAGGCACTGTTCACAGAGAGGATGCTGGCTGATGTAGGCTGCCCGCAGTTTCTTCCATCGGTAGCCGTACTGACGTTTCTCTTCCTTTGACCGTCCGTACTTCTCGTACTGCCGGTTCATCGCCTTCTGGTGCTCCTCGCAGTAGCGGCCATCTGTCAGTAGCGGGCAGCCCGGATACGCACACGGATGCTTTGGCTTCCTTGGCATCAGCTTCACCTTCTTTGCATGCAAAAAGCCCTGCAGGTTCATGCCCTGCAAGGCTTCACTCTCAACTCTTCACGGTATCAGTATACCACGGACAAATAGAAAAGTCGTCCACGTTTTTACTCATCTGGTTCTGGCCGGAAGAAAGCCCTGCAGGATTTCTCCCGCAAGGCTTTTCTCCCAACTCCCCTATGCTATTAGTATACCACCCGCAAATAGAAAAGTCGTCCACGATTTTACTCATTTGCCGAAAAGGAGTGTCGTCAGGTGGTTCACAGCCCGGTTCTTCCTGTTGTAGGCTGAAGACCTCTCGATCTGGAAAGCTTCGCAGATGGTGTCCACGGGATTGGTGTCGCTGTACCCCGATCCTTCGTAGAAAGTCTCAAGAACGAACTGCTCATCCTCGCTGAGTTCCTCCCAGGCGGGAACAAACCATGCCATGTACTCCACGGCCTGCCGGTAGCGTTCCTTCAAAACATCAATCTCATCCAGCCCGCCTGCCAGACGCTCTTCCCCAGCCTTTGGATCATGGGCATGAGGCAGGCCGTCCATGCCAGGGCTTCCGACACCCGTCAGTCCGTCATAAGCTCTCTTGATCTCGCTTCCCGTGTTCCTGATGATGAAATCCATGCTGCCATAATCTTTTACCGCCTGAATGGTTCCGGCTCTCTTGTCCAGGTACTTCCATGCAATGCTCATCTTCTTACCTCCGCTTTCACTGCTTCAATGAGGCTTTCCTGCCTTTTATCTTTTCCTTGTAAAACTTTCAGAATTTTGTCATCAATGGTGTACTTCGTAACGATGTGGTAGATGGTTACTGTTTCCTTTTGGCCCTGACGCCAGAGCCTTGCATTGGTCTGCTGGTAGAGCTCCAGAGACCAGGGAAGCCCGAACCAAATCAGGACGCTTCCCCCTTTTTGAAGGTTCAATCCATGGCCGGCAGACGCCGGATGGATGATTCCCACAGGAATTCCCCCCGCATTCCACAGATCTATGTCTTTGGTTGTTCTGATCTCTTTTGCCCCACATAGTTTCTGTATCCTCGCAAGGTCATGCCGGAACGTATATGCAATCAGGACAGGGCTCCCATTGGCCGCTTCAATAAGATCTTGCAGCACCTCAATCTTCCGGTCATGGAATACCTGAACCTTTCCATCATCCTTGTACACAGCACCATTAGCCATCTGGCAGAGCTTTCCGCAAAGAGCCGCGGCATTGGCCGCTGTGACCTTGCCTTCAGGAAGCTGCATCACAAGATCTTTCTTTAAAATGTCGTAGGTCTCCATCTCATCCGAATTCATGACCGCCGGAGTTACCAGCATCACCTTCTCGGGCATGTCTAGATGATCGCAGCATTTCATGGAGATGGTAATGTCTTCAATAGCTTTATAGATCTGCTTCTCAGCGCCCGGACGCAGCTTGTAGCTATAAACTACCATGCCATTGGTCTTATCCGGCAAAAAATACTGTTCCCTGTACCTTGTGATAAAACGCCCCAGACGCTTTCCCATGTCAAGCACGCGAAACTCTGCCCAAAGGTCCATAAGCCCGTTTCCGGCGGGTGTTCCTGTAAGGCCAATGATCCGCTGCACCAAGGGCCTTACCCGGATCAGGCTCCTGAAGCGCTTCGACTTGTGATTCTTGAACGATGAAAGCTCATCGATAACAATGGCATCATAGTCAAATGGCATCCCAGACTCCTCAACCAGCCACTCCAGATTTTCCCTGTTGATCACGTAGATATCCGCCGGAGTCTTAAGAGCTTTCATCCTTGTTTTTGCATTCCCGACTGCCACAGACATCCTTAGATGTTTGAGATGGTCCCATTTCTGTACCTCATCGGGCCATGTGTTAAGAGCTACACGGAGAGGCGCAATAACCAGCACTTTATGGATCTCGAACCGATCATACATGAGATCATTTAATGCAGTCAGTGTCGACACAGTCTTTCCCAGCCCCATATCCAGCAGAACTGCTGCCACAGGATGGCTTTCAATATAATCGATGGCGTATTTCTGATAATCATGAGGCACAAATTTCATCGATGATCTCACCAATCCTTTCATCGTTATCAAGTACAAACACAAGAAAACCCAGAGCCTTTAGCTCCTCATGCCTTGAAAGCTGAAGTGCTCTTGGCTGCTTCCCAGGGGCTTTAACTTCTACAAATCCAACCCTTCCTCCTGAAAAGAGGATGATTCTGTCTGGCATCCCGGCGTATCCAGGACTTACAAATTTCAGGGCCATTCCGCCAGCTTCTTTTACCCTTCGTCTCAATTTCTGTTCAATCCGTTTTTCTTCCATAAATGCAGCTCCTGAACAACAAGATCATAAAAAAGAGGTGGCCGAGACCCCTCGGCCTATTCTTTTTTTATTACTTTGACTTTTCTTTTTATTTCTCTTTACTTATATGAATATTCTTGTTTCTTGTTCTCTGTTAAGAGAAATAATAGATAGTATCGGCTTTCCGGGGGTGAACAAGCCGGGCGAACAAGCTCAGTCTTGTTGCTTTTCATAGTATCTTTGTCTCCCATAAATCCCTGTGTTGTAAAACTTCTTGGCATTCTTCCAGTTGGTAAGCTTTCTCATGATGGCTGAGATGCTATATGAATCCTTCTTTTCAAGAGTCATCGGATCCCTGCCAAAACACTCTGCAAAGATCTCTACATTGCTGACACGGGTGCGGACTACCGTCTTGCCTTTAAACTCAAAATCATCGCCATGAAGATAGATTCTGCGGGCTGCAAGGTCCATACTTCTCCAGTTTTCTGGAATCCTTGTGTCCAGATATTTTGTTACCATGCCGATGCGTTCATCATCTTCCAGCGCATTCATCTGTTCATGGCTGGCCAAGTCCCGAAGTTCCGGCGGCAGGACCAAGTCCTCGCCGTCCTTGTAGTATTTGACTGCCTCGGCCCAGATCTGGTCTACGTCGGCATCCGTCAAATCCCAAGGCTTGTCTTTGGACTCTCCCGTGATCGTGACCGGCCAGAAGCGCCTGTTGCCTGTGATGTCACGAAGGAAGCCCGTCTCGGCATTCGTCGAACCCACAATGATACACTGCCTTGGATGGCTTTCGACGTTGATCCCATAGCTTGCGCGGTACTTGTCATCCGTTCGGCTGATGAAAGACTTCACTGTCTCGACATCCATCTTCCTCATGCCGGCAAGCTCCCCAAGCTCTAAGATCCAGTAAGACTGCAGCTTCTCAGATCCCGCCTTGTCCCTCATATCAGTCAGAGTAAGTGAGTCAGAGAACCAGCTCCTGCCAAGCTTGGCAAAAAGGGTTGACTTCCCCACGCCCTGCGGACCATTCAGGATAAGCACGCTGTCAAACTTTCTCCCGGGCTCATAGATTCTGGCAACTGCTGCCACGAGCGTCTTTTCCGTCACAGCTTCAACGTATGGCGTATCATCCGCCCCAAGATATCTGGGAAGAAGCGTTTTTACTCTGCCGATGCCATCCCATGAAGGCAGCGCGTTCAGATAGTCCATGATCGGGTGGAATTTTCTCTCATGTGCAATGGTAAGCAGCCCGTCCCTTACCTTTCCTGGTGCATAGATGTTGTACGTAAGCGAAATATAGGAGACGAGCGCCGCCTGATCGGTATCAGACCACCCCGGCTTAAGCGGCTCCCATGGAAGCACTCCATGGATGTCGAGAAGGCCGCTTAGCTGGTTGAACGCAATCGCATGGAGATTCGGATCATGCCGAAGTATCAGCATGACGTTGTTGTAGGTTGATTCAACCTGCCCATTCTTCCCCGTTGTAAGGCGGGCCATCCAGTCGCTGCCAAAGTCATCTGCTGCCTCAACCCGGCGCTCATTGATCATAAGAAGCTTCACTTTTTCATCGGCCCGGACAAAGTCCATCATGGCCTTATAGGACGGGAGCTTGCTTGGTGCTACAGTCTCATTCACTACTTCGTCAAGGTTTCCGAACCGATGGAGCCGCACAGCGTCGAAAGCATTGAGAAGGCGCCCGCAGAGAGGATCCGTTGCATGGTGCGAGTACATGAACTTGTCTTCATAGATAACCACTCCGGCAGATGACGATGCAGGCTTGTAGTCGTAGCGTCCAGGAACTGCTGACTCTTCGTAGCAGTCTGACATGAACTTCTCGAGTGCCTCTGTCATGGGGTACGCACGGCAGAACGCCCCGACGAGCCCCGGCTTGGCAAGCGGATCCTCCGCCTTCCTGACCCCGTGATTCTCGGCTACGCTCCGGCGGCTTGAGACGGGCCATGTACTTGTGTCCTGCCAGTTGTCATAGCGGGCAAGATACTCGTCCGGATCCAGCAGGCTGCCGCCCTTCTGCCTCGAATAGAACTCCCCGTTTTTGGAGCGCGTCGGCCAGTACATGAGCCTGTGCGCTTCATAAGTCGAGTCGTCAAAGAGGTCGATACCGATCTCCTTTGCCACCTGGCGGGCCACAGCACCATACTCGGCTTCCGAGATTTCCCTCTTAAGAGGTATCAGCAGACGGAGCCTTGGCTTCTCGGGCGTGTGCTTGTGCGTCGTATATACGCAAAGCATATAAGGAACCTTGCTGATCTTCTCCTCCCATACATCGGGAGTACCGTAGTCCATGTCGAGTGCAAGGAACGACCTGCAGTAAACGTTCCCCTTCCGCCGGACACCGCCTTTAAGATGCCCGCCAACAAAGCCGCCTTTGTCTTTGATGTCCGCCTGCTCCGCCTTGCTCATGGAGCGGTACTCCTCTACGGTCTCTGTCGTTATGACTGCCTGGGAGACTTTACGCTGCAGTTCCTCCCACGTGATTTCCGTATTCTTCCATTTCCGAGCTTTCCGGCTGTTGCCGTATGCAATCTTAAGCTTCATCGTAGTCAGCCTCCATTATGGCTTTGAAGTATCTGATCTTCTTGCCTTTGTACTTTGCTTTGGCAATCTCCATCGACATGCCTTTGGTGATTGTGTCTCCAAACACCCAGACCTCATGGCATTTGGACATCATGACAAGGCCCATGTACATGCCGAGATTGCGTTCCGCAAGTTTCTCGTCATGAAGGAACTGCGGAAACAAGAGATGCGGCGCCATAGGGATATAGCCCATCTTTACAGCAAATCGGCAGTAAGAGCGGGCATTGGCAGCATTGGCCTTCACGTCTCCCGCATATGGCGAGCAGATAAAGACAATCGGTCTGAACCCTTTAGGCTTGAACTCTCGTTCTACATTGATAATGGCCTGCCAAGCCGTGTAATCCGGATAATGTTCATCGTTCAAGTAATTCATTGGTGTACCTCCTTAGGAACTAAGCAGGAGCGGAACATCCCCTCCTGTCTTAATGCCTTCAGAAAAAGGAAAAAGGACATTTTTTAAGTAAAAAGTTTTCCGGCGTCCCAAAGGGACTTAACTTTACCAAGCGCACGACGCGCACGCTTGGACATGGTATTTGCCTCAATGCCCTCTTTCGCGGCCAGCTCCTGTATCGTGATATTGCGCCAGATGTAGACCTGCATGATGATGTCCACTTCTTTCCCTTTCAGATGCTTTCTTAAGACCGCCTCAAGTGCAACGCAGTCCGCTGTAGATGCCCATACGCAAGCATCCAAATCCTGATCCGGATCTGCGACAAGCTCGATCCCATCCGAGATTTCCTCATTGGTATCTTTATCCCGACGGGCAGTAATATACCTGTGCTCACGACGGTATTCATTTTTGGCGCCATAATTCCATACATCAAAGATTTCCTGCACTGTCCGGCGGCGGATATAAGGCCGCATCGCTGGGAGCGCCTCTTTAAGCCGCTGCTGATAATCTCGCTCGATCATTGTTTCGCAGTCCTTTTCATCAACTCCAACATGCTGTTCCCATACATTTTCATTCAGCTCGTAAATTGTCATTTCTTTTCGTCTCTTGACTTTCCGCAAAGAGGCGAAGATGACAATTCAAAAGGCCCGGGCTTTGCAGCCCAGACCTTCTGCACTCCCCGAAAATGGCGCAACAAAGGAAAGAGCTCGCAAAGCAGTTTTATCAGTTCTGCAACCGATAAAGCCGATTTGAAGTTCTTCGCCCCTATTGCAACTCGGGGTAATCACTTATTTGTTTTTGATAGGGATATAATCCCCCTACTTAATAGCCTTGGCGGCCATGGAAATCTGACGATTCCAGAAATATCTGATCATCCATATTAAGCAAGCAATTTCACCACTTCCTTTCAAACAAAAAAAGCCGGAGCCATCTCAACACCTCTTCTAAGGTGTTTAAGATAGCTCCGGCTTTCGGCTCCTGATTTTCAGGGCCCCTCGCGGTAACTTCTTCTCAGAGTGTCTCTCGAGCTACTTGGACCTGGCTCAGGACATCATCCAGCAGTATATTTGATTTTACTCTTCCAGATTTCACTTCGAGGTACAATTGCCCTTGCAATTTAACGATATCAAAAATACGAGGTTGGGGATTTTTCTTGCTATGCAAATCCCGAACGGGATATCGTTTATCTCCGCTAGCCACATATTTCCCTTTATTCATGACTTAACCTCCTTCTTTGTCAAAACGGAATATCATCATTGTTAGAACTAGATGGTGTAGCTCCAAACGTATTGCGACCCTGTCCAAATGGTGTTGCAGTTTTGGATTGTCCAAAAACTGGTGGATTCATGTAACTGTCAATAATATTTTTGGAAAAAGCAGAGAGTTGAACTCTTTCAGTAGATGCCTTCGCTTCTCTCAAAAGGTTTTCAAGCTCATAAGCTAATTTCTCAGAAGCCTGACGCTTATTACATAATGGCTCTACATGACCAGAAGACGAGGCAAGAAATAGTTCAATATTGGAGACCCCCATCTTCTGATCAGTCTCTGAGCCCTCCGTATAGTCAGGGGCTGAGTCTGAAAGGGCAGGATTGAAAGGAACATATCTCACTTGAGATATAAGTAACTGGAAGCCTGGCTTCAACTCAACATGATAGCCAGGTCCTTCAATGTAGTAAGAGACAAAGTTCTTTGACTCTTTAGCCACAGACAACTGATGGCGATAGCAGAACTGGACCTCATTGCCATAATTACCGTCTACTGATTCACCATAAAAAAAAGAGTTATCATTGAATTCCTGTAAAAAGTCAACCTTGCCATCGATCTGCCTCAGAAGAAACTTATCATAAAAAGCCCAGTTTAATAGTTCATCATGGGAATCCTCCACAACTTTTTTAATGAAGTTAAGCACCTTCGCTTCTGTACCAGAAACAGTCGTTTCTAAATCAACATTGACAAGGTCATCGAGTGAAACATCTAACATCCGAGCCATCAGCGCAACTACTCCGATACTTAGCCCTGAAGCGTTAGAAGCCTGACGAGATAAGTATCCTGCACTTACCCCTGCCTGCGATTCAAGCTGTCCAATCTGAATGTCTTTTCTTTTTGCAAGTACCTTTATATTGTTGATCAACTTTGTCTTATCGAACATTGGAGAATCTTTTGAAATCATATTCCTTCTCCTCCTTTCCGAGTTTATTATATATCGAGTTGAACATTACGTCAATGCATTTTTGAAATTGAATTTTATTCGGTCTTATTTAGTCTAATTTGACCCTATTTAGACTAAGTTCATAATTTTGTGAGTTTACGCAACGTAATATTGCATTTTGATACTTTCTGCGGCTTTCTGTAGCTTTCTGTGCCTTTCTGTGCCTTTCTGTGCCTTTCTGTGCCTTTCTG
>OIXA01000483.1_pt1 | contig 58059 bp, 56 predicted proteins | sample 1587721 | NCBI WGS metagenome assembly OIXA01 (sample SAMEA3888900, study PRJEB22519) | human gut metagenome | biome: human gut; feature: human-associated habitat; material: faeces | place: Denmark | collected 2013
GCATCTTGACCATGTTTCCACGCAGCTTCCCTATGCGCTGCTCGTTGCGGCGATGAGCTTCGTCGGCTTCCTTGTCGGCGGCGTCACCAGCAGCGGCGTGATCGCTCTCATTGTCGGTCTGGTCCTGCTCGCGCTCACCATCTTCGTCATCTCCGCCAAGCACAAAAAGGCGGCGAACTAAAAAAGTCTGCGGCTTTTGGCTGCACAACAAACCCAAACGGCTCTCTCCTGTCACAGGAGGGAGCCTGTTGTCTGAAAAAGCGAAAGAAGGCATCCCATTTTGATCACTGATTTGACCGAAGGCAGTCCATCGAAAAAGCTGTTCTGGTTCTCCATGCCGCTCCTGCTGAGCGTTGCATTCCAGCAGCTGTACCAGATGGCGGACTCCATGATCGTCGGCCGTTTTGCGGAGTCGGCACAGGCCGGTGAGCTTGCGCTCGCCGCCGTCGGCGCAAGTTATCCGATCACGCAGCTGTTCGTTGCTGTTGCGACAGGCATCAACATCGGCACCTCCGTCCTCGTCTCGCAGCTGTTCGGCGCGAAGCGCTACCTGCGCATGAAGACCGCGATCTCGACCGCCCTGATCACCACGACCGTCGTCTCGCTGCTGCTGACGCTGTTCGGCGCGGTCTGCACCAACGGTCTGATGAGTGCGCTCAACACCTCGGCGGATATTTTCGCGGACGCCTCGCTCTATCTGCGCGTCTATGTGTTCGGTCTGCTGTTCCTGTTCATCTACAACGTGTGCACCGGCATTTTCAACGCCATGGGCGACAGCCGGACGCCGCTGTTCCTGCTCATCCTGTCCTCGGTCGGCAACGTCATCCTCGACGTCGTATTCGTCGCCATGCTGCACTGGGGCGTTGCAGGCGTTGCATGGGCGACCTTTATCGCACAGGGCGCATCGGGCGTGTTCGCCTTCTTCCTGCTCATGCGCCGCGTGCGCACCTTTGACACCGGCCATCATTTCATCCTGTTCGCACCTGAAATGCTGCGCCGTCTGACCAACTACGCCATCCCCTCCATCGCGCAGCAGAGCTTCGTCTCGGTCGGCAACCTCATCATTCAGTATTATGTCAACCTGTGCGGCCCGACCGTCATCGCCGGTTTCTCGGTCGCAAACCGCATCAATATGTTTGCGCTGACCTGCTGCATGTCGTTTGCGTCCGGTCTGTCGAGCTACGTCGCACAGAACATCGGCGCGCGCAAGCTCGACCGTGTCGGCCCCGGCCTCAAGGCCGGCGGAACGTTCTCGGTCGGTCTCGGCATCGTGTTCATGATGATCTATCTGCCGCTCGCAAACCGTATCATCAGCCTGTTCCTGCCTGCCGGCAGTGCATCGGGGGTTGTTGATGTCGCCCGCGGCTATCTGTTCACCGTCGTGCCGTTCTACGTCGTCGTCTGCATCAAATTCGTCTGCGACAGCGTGCTGCGCGGCGCAGGCGCGATGCGTCCGTTCATGATAACGACGTTCTCCGACCTTATCCTGCGCGTTGTCCTGTCCATCGCCCTGTTCTACGTCATCGGCAACGAGCACGGCATCTGGATGAGCTGGCCGATCGGCTGGTTCCTCGGCTCGGGTCTGTCTGTGTTCTTCTACAAGACCGGCGCATGGCGCAAGGATCTGCCCACGCTGTAACTGTCGAAAAACGCTTTATCCTCCATCGAAAGATGGAGGATTTTTTTGTCGGTAATATCCATCTTTGCGCTGGCAGCGCGTTAGTTTCGCGACAGTCTCTTGCATCACAGAGCAAAAAAGGGTATACTGGTACTATCTGAACATCTGGAGGAAATCCGAATATGCGAGATGGATTTATCAAAATCGCCGCCGCGACGCCCGATCTTCACGTTGCGGACTGCGAATATAACGCTGCGGAGATCGTGAAGCAGGCGAAGCAGGCCGCCGCAAAGGGCGCGAAGCTCATCACCTTCCCCGAGCTGTGCCTGACCGGCTACACCTGCGGCGACCTGTTTTTGCAGGAAACGCTGCTCGAGGGCGCGCTGAAGGCGCTCGAAACCGTCCGCCGCGAAAGCGAAGAGATTGCCGCCGTCATCGTCGTCGGTCTGCCGCTGCGCGTCAAGGGCAAGCTGTACAACGTCGCAGCTGTCGTGAACGCAGGCGATGTACTGGCGTTCGTCCCGAAAACGTACATTCCGAACTACTCGGAGTTCTACGAGCAGCGCCATTTTGTCTCTGCCGACACGCTCAGCGGTATGGAAAACGTGCTGATCAAGGCCGCGGACGGCGAGCCGTGCTGGGTTCCGCTCGTCACCGATACCATTTTTCAGTGCGACGAGCAGCCGCTGTTCACCTTCGGCGTAGAGATCTGCGAGGATCTGTGGGTGCCGAATCCGCCGTCTACTACATTGGCGCAGATGGGCGCGCACATTATCGTCAACCTGTCTGCTTCCGATGAAATCATCGGCAAGGCGGGCTACCGCCGCGACCTCGTGCGTCAGCAGTCCGGCCGACTGCTGTGTGCGTACCTGTATGCAGATGCCGGTTTCGGTGAGTCCACGCAGGACCTCGTTTTTGCGGGCCACGACCTGATCGCGGAGAACGGCGCACTGCTGGCCGAGAGCAAGATGTTCTCGCAGGGCATCATTTACGCGGATATCGATCTCCAGCGCCTTGCCCATGATGTCCATACCGAACAGGAACAAGGCCAGGCCACCCAGCAGGGAAAATACATTAAAAACAGTCATTTGAAGTTCCTCGCTTTGTTTGACACGTTTATTTGACGGAATGTTCTCCTATTTATGAGTATAGAGCCTGAATGTAAAATCGGAAATCCAGAGAATGTAAAAAGCGTGTAAAGTGAATGACTGTTTCCCGGTGTAGGAATGCACCATCTCTATTATAAATGGATATGAGGGAGGATGCAACGGGATGCAGGCTCCGGAATGAAGATTTTCCGGCAGAATCATTGTAATCCGAAACCATCTCGTTTATAATAAGGGAAAGAAAAAGCGTGCCCCGCACCCGGTGTGCTGCCGGGCAGGGAAAGGAAACATTTGTGCAGGAGGAAGAACGATGGCGAATTTCAATGTTTCGCTGAAGAAGCTGACGGAAAAGGTCAGTCTGGATGTGGTCTACACCCCGAAAGGGCTGGAAGAGATCAATGTCGAGATTGCGGAGGTCAACCGCCCGGGCCTGTTCCTTGCCGGATACTATGATTACTTTGATAAGCTCCGGCTGCAGATTTTGGGTCTGGCCGAGATGAACTTCCTTTCTGGTCTTTCTGCCGAGAAGCGGTACGAGCGGCTGGACCAGCTGTTCGGCCAGCAGCCTCCGGCTGTCATCGTCTGCCGCAGTGAGGAACTGGAACCATTCCCTGAGATGCTGGAATTGGCCCAGAAGCATGGGGTGGCCCTGCTCCGCTCCAATGAGATGACCTGCACCCTGATGGGCAGTCTGATCAGCGTGCTGAATCTGGAGCTGGCACCCCGCATCACCCGCCACGGCGTGCTGGTGGAGGTGTATGGTGAAGGAATCCTGATCCTGGGCGACAGCGGCATCGGCAAGAGTGAGCTGGCCATTGAGCTGGTCAAGCGCGGCCACCGTCTGGTGGCGGACGACGCGGTGGAGCTGCGCAAGGTCTCCAACCGTCAGATCATGGGCACGGCCCCGGAGAACATCCGCCATTTTATCGAGCTGCGCGGCATCGGCATCGTCAATGTGGCCCGTGTGTTCGGCGTGGGTGCGGTCAAGGAGAGCGAGAGCCTGGACCTTGTGGTCCAGCTGGAAGCATGGGACCCCACCAAGAACTATCAGCGCACCGGACTGGAGAGCGAATATTACGAGATTTTAGGTGTGAACATCCCCAGCACCAGCATCCCGGTCTCCCCGGGACGCAATCTGGCCGTTGTGCTGGAAACCGCCGCCATCAACAACCGCCAGAAGCGGATGGGCTATAATGCCGCCAAGGAGCTGCTGATCCGTCTGGGTCTGGACGGCACCGTTGAATGAAGATTACAGATAAAGGAATCCTGTTTTATGGAACGATTGAAACAACAGCTGCAGGCGGAGAAAATCCGCTTTGTCGAAAACGAATCCCTTGCTGCCCACTGCACCTTTAAAATCGGCGGCCCGGCGGATGTTTTTGTCCAGCCGGAGACGGAGGAACAGCTCTGCCGTGTGATCGCACTGTGCAAAGCGTGTGATGTGAAATATTACCTGCTGGGCAACGGCAGCAACATCTTGTTTGAGGATGCGGGCTACCGGGGCGTGGTCGTGGATACCACGGCTCTGAAAATGGGAATCGGTTTTCTGGAAAACGTCAGCCATCCGGGGGCAGAGCCGGGGGCGGTCTACGATGCAGTCATCGCTGGCGCGGGCCTGAAGCTTTCTGCTCTGTGTAAGGCGGCGCTGGACAGCAGCCTGACCGGCCTGGAATTTGCTTATGGCATCCCCGGCACAGTGGGCGGTGCAGTTTATATGAATGCCGGTGCCTACGGCGGAGAGATAAAAGACGTGCTGGTCTCTGTGACGTATCTGACCAGAGAAGGTGAGATCGTGACAGAAGATGCCGCAAACCTCGACCTCTCCTACCGGCACAGCATCTTTGAGGAAAACGGCGGCTGCATCCTGAGCGCAAAATTCCACCTGAAGCGTGGAGATTCGGCAGCCATCAAGGCCCGGATGGATGAGCTGATGCAGAAGCGCGTCGATAAGCAGCCGCTGGATAAGCCCAGCGCCGGCAGCACCTTCAAGCGGCCGGTGGGAGCGTTTGCGGCTGCCCTCATCGACCAGTGCGGCCTGCGGGGCTATCGTCACGGCGGTGCTGCCGTCAGCGAGAAGCACTGCGGCTTTGTGGTGAATCTGGGCGGCGCGACCTGCGTTGATGTGCTGGCCCTCTGCGATGAGGTGCGGGCAGTCGTAAAGGAAAAGACCGGGTACGACCTGGAAAAGGAAATTCGAGTGGTGAAGGCATAAGAGGGAAAATGGTATGGATCTTCTGATCGTCAGCGGGCTTTCCGGTGCGGGAAAATCGGTTGCGATGAACGCACTGGAGGATATCGGCTTTTTTTGTATCGACAATGTTCCGGCAGAGCTTCTGCCCAGCATCACGGCGTTCTCCAAGGCGGGCGATAACCAGCTCAAGCGGGTGGCGCTCTCCATGGATGTGCGCGGCTGCCACACCAGCGAGCAGATCGAACAGGCGCTGCACCAGCTGGATGAGCAGGGCATCGAGTACGAGATCTTATTCATCGATGCCCCGGATGATGTGCTGATGCGCCGTTACAGTGAGACCCGCCGCCGCCATCCCATCAGCATTGCCGAGGGGATCTCCACCCGGGAAGCGCTGGCAAAGGAACGACAGATCCTGCAGCCCTTCCGGGAACGGGCAGACTACACCATCAATACGGAGTTTCTCTCCACGGCCCAGAACAAGGAGCGCATTTGTAATCTGTTTGCGCCAGATGGCGGGGCAAAGGCCGCAATGCGGCTCACCGTGATGTCCTTCGGCTTCAAGTTCGGCATCCCAGAGGATGCGAACCTGGTGCTGGATGTCCGCTGCCTGCCCAACCCTTTCTATATCCCGGAGCTCAAGCATAAAACGGGGCTGGATGAGGAAGTGGTGGATTTTGTCATGGGTCACCCGGAGGCAAAGGAACTGCTGCGCAGGTACGAAAGCTTTCTGGAGTATGCGCTGCCCCTCTATGTCAAGGAGGGGAAAAGCCAGCTGACCATTGCAGTGGGCTGCACGGGCGGCAAGCACCGCTCGATCACCTTTGCGCGGAAAATCGCGGAATATTGCAAACAACTGGGCTATCAGACCGGCATTCAGCACCGTGATGCGGCGCGCTGACCCGGCAGAGCCCGTGAGAACAGAAATGAGAGTGACATGAGTTTTGCATCCCAGGCACGGGAAGAGATCGCACAGCGCAGTTTACAGCTGCAAAAGGATTGCTGTGTGCGGGCGGCAGCCTATGGCATCGCCTGCTTTGCCAAATATTTTGATGCACGGGGCCTTGTGCTGCAGACTGAGCAGGAGTTGACCGCCCGTGTGGCCGAACAGTTGTTTGCCCGCTGCGGCGTGCAGGGTACGGTGCTGGAAAAGCCCCGCCCCAGCGGTGTGGTGTATGAGTTTGGCATCCGGGAACCGGAGCAGGTGCGCCGGATGCACGAGCTGTTCGGCACCACGGGCAGCGAGACGAGCTTGCAGATCGACCCGGGGCTCATCCGGTGCCAGACCTGCGTGAGTGCCTATATCAGCACGGCGTTCCTGTGCGGCGGCACTGTGACGGACCCACAGAAGGAGTATAATCTGGAATTTCTGACCGGACGCACCAACCTTGCAAAGGATTTTGAGGCCCTGCTTGCTGAGCATGAATTTGCGCCCCACCGTACCCGCCGCAACGGCGTAAACCTGATTTACGTCAAAAGCAGCGCCAGCGTGGAGCGCATCCTTGCGTTTATGGGAGCGGCAGAAGCTTCGGCCCAGATGAATGCCCAGAAGGCAGTCAAGCAGCTGCGCAACCAGATCAACCGTCAGACCAATTGTGATACCGCAAATCTGGGCAAAACGGCCCGGGCCAATGCCCAGACCACTCGTGCAATCCGTTTTTTGCAGGAGCAGGGTGCGCTGGAAACACTGCCCGAGGTCTTGCAGCAGGCCGCGGCCATTCGAATAGAAAATCCAGACTTGTCCCTGACAGCTCTGTGTGCCTGCTTTGACCCGCCCGTGAGCAAATCGGGGCTTTCGCACCGGATGAAGAAGCTGGAAGCGCTGGCAGAGGATCTGCGCAGAAGATTGGAAGAAAACGCGGAAAAGGAGGAAACGAAATGATCGAACCCAGTGAGGGCAACAAGCAGGGAAGAGACTTCGTCCACCTCCATATCCATACAGAATACAGTCTGCTGGACGGTGCCTGCCGCATTGACCAGCTGATGGATCGGGTGAAGGAGTGCGGCCAGACTGCCATTGCCTGCACCGATCACGGTGTGATGTACGGCTGTGTGCAGTTTTACAAGGCGGCCAAAAAGGCGGGCATCAAGCCCATCATCGGCTGTGAGGTCTATGTGGCCACCCGCACCCGCTTTGATAAGGTGAACAAGATCGATGGCAACAATCATCTGATCCTGCTGTGCAAGAACGAGACAGGCTATAAAAACCTTGCCAAGCTGGTTTCTGCCGCCTTTATCGAGGGCTTCTACTCCAAGCCGCGTGTGGATAAGCAACTGCTGGAGCAATACCACGAAGGCCTCATCTGCCTGTCTGCCTGTCTGGCGGGTGAGATCCCGCAGGCGATCCTGTCCGGCGATTACGAGCGCGCGAAGGCTTCTGCCCTGTGGTATCGCGACCTCTTTGGCGAGGGCAATTACTACATTGAATTGCAGGATCACGGGCTGGAAGAGGATAACATTGTGCTGCCTCAGCTCATCAAGCTGGCACGGGAGACCGGCATCCCCATGGCCGCCACCAACGATTCCCACTACCTGCGCAAGGAAGATGCCAAGATGCAGGCAATCCTGCTCTGCATCCAGACCGGAAAAACCATGCAGGATGCCGACCGTATGGAGTTCCAGACCGACGAATTCTACGTTAAAACAACGGATGAGATGTACGATCTGTTTGCCATGGTGCCGGATGCCTGTGCCAACACACAGATCATTGCCGACCAGTGCAATTTTGATTTTGAGTTTGGTAACACCAAAATTCCGTATTATAAGGCCCCCGGCGGCATGGACAACCAGGTGTTCTTTGAAAAGCTCTGCTGGGAAGGTCTGGAGCGCCGCTATGGTTCCAATGTGCCGCAGGCCAACAAAGACCGCCTGAACTACGAGATCAGCGTCATCAAGACGATGGGCTATACCAACTATTACCTCATCGTCTGGGATTACGTCAACTATGCCAAGAGCCAGGGGATCCCGGTGGGCCCGGGCCGTGGCTCCGGTGCGGGCAGTATCGCAGCATACAGCGTGGGCATCACTGACATTGACCCCATCCGCTATAACCTGATCTTTGAGCGCTTCCTGAACCCGGAACGTGTCAGTATGCCCGATTTCGACGTGGACTTCTGCTACGAGCGCCGCCAGGAAGTGATCGACTACGTCAACCGCAAGTATGGCGCTGACCATGTAGCTCAGATCGTTACCTTTGGCACCATGGCTGCCCGCAATGCGATCCGCGATGTGGGCCGTGTGATGGGAATGCCGTATCAGGAAGTGGATGTAGTAGCAAAGCAGGTCCCGGCGGAGCTCAAAATGACCATCAAACATGCGTTGGAGGTCTCACCGGAGCTCAGGCGGATGTATGAAACGGACCCGAAGGTGACGGAACTGCTCGACACTGCCATGAAGGTGGAAGGAATGCCCCGCCACGCTTCTACCCATGCAGCCGGTGTTGTGATTACCCCGGAACCAACGGATTACTATCTGCCCCTTGCCACCAACGATGGCCTGCCCGTGACCCAGTTCAACATGACGGAGATCGAGGAGCTGGGCCTGCTGAAGATGGACTTCCTCGGTCTGCGCACCCTGACGGTCATCCGGGATGCGGAGCTGGCCATTCAGAAAAAAGAACCGGATTTCTCCATCGCCAAGCTGGATTATGACGATCCCGAAACCTACAAAATGCTCTCCCGGGGTGAGACCGAAGGCGTGTTCCAGCTTGAATCTTCGGGTATGAAGCAGGTGCTGGTGGGCCTGCAGCCGCAGAATTTGGAAGATGTCATCGCTCTGATCAGCCTGTACCGCCCCGGCCCGATGGATTCCATCCCGACCTACCTGCGCAACCGCCATGAACCGGACAAAATCAGCTATAAGACCCCGCAGCTGGCCCACATTCTGGATGTGACCAATGGCTGCATCGTCTATCAGGAACAGGTCATGCAGATCTTCCGGGAGCTGGCGGGCTTTTCGTTCGGGCAGGCAGATAATGTCCGCCGTGCCATGAGCAAGAAGAAACACGCTGTGATGGAGGCGGAGCGGGAACATTTTGTCCACGGCTGCACAGACCCCGGCAACGAGTGCCCGGGCTGTGTGGCAAACGGCATCTCGGAAAAGGTTGCAAATGAAATTTACGATGAGATGTCCAGCTTTGCGTCCTACGCCTTCAACAAGAGTCATGCCGCCTGTTATGCCTATGTGGCATTCCAGACAGCCTACCTCAAGTGCCATTACCCCAGCGAGTTTATGGCTGCGCTGCTGACCAGTGTCCTGGACAACACCGGCAAGGTCATCGAGTATTCCGGCGAGTGCGCCCGGCTGGGGATCAAGGTCCTGCCGCCGGATATCAATATCTCGGGCAGCGGCTTTACTGCAGAGGACAGTGGTCGGATCCGGTTTGGCCTGAACGCCGTAAAAAATGTCGGCACCCGGCTGATCGAGCGCTCCGTAGAGGAGCGGCAGGAAAAGCCTTATACCAGCCTGTACGATTTCTGCAAACGGATGCATGGTACCGAGCTGAACCGCCGCACTGTGGAAAGCCTCATCAAGGCCGGTGCCTTTGATAATCTTGGCTCCAACCGCCGCAGTCTGGTCGAAGCAACTGAGGGCGTGCTCAAGAGCATCGAGAGTGACAGCCGGAAGAATCTGGATGGTCAGATCGACCTCTTCTCGATGATGAGCGGCACGGACGATACGTCTGCCGCCGACAGCTATGAGATCAAGCCCTGCCCTGAGTATACCCACGCCGAGCTGCTCCAACAGGAGAAAGAGGTCAGCGGCCTGTACCTTTCCGGTCATCCGCTGGATGCCTACCGGGAGCAGTCAGCTCAGTTTGCCACCCACACCATCAAAGCTCTGACCGGTGAGGATGCCAATGTGCCGGACAATAGCCATGTCCGCATCGTCTGCACCATTGTCAAGAGCAAAATGGTGACGACAAAGACCAACAGCATGATGGCCTATACCAGCGTAGAGGATCTGACCGGCACCATGGAGGTCATCGTGTTCCCGCGCACACTGGAAACATTCCGGGACGTGCTGCACGATAACGCGGTCGTGGTCATTGAGGGCCGCCTGTCTATCCGAGAGGATGAACCTGCCCGCCTGGTCGCCGAGAGTATTTCGCCCATTGAGGGCTATAACCCCGTCAGGCCGCAGGACAACCGCCCCAATCAGATGCGGGATGCAGCCCGGCGGCTCTACGTCCGGCTGCCCTCCCGCACCAGCCCGGAGTACGCCAAGGTGGTCAATCTGCTGGAGATTTTTGACGGTGATATGCCGGTGATCTTCTATCTGGAGGACACAAAACAGAAGCTGGCGGCTCCCCGCAGGCTGTATACGTCAGGCCATCCGCTTTTCTTTGAGGAACTGCAGCGCATCGTGGGCGAAAGGAATGTTGCAACAAAATGACATGCGCAGGAACGATTCAAACCAGGTGCACGTGTGCCAAAAACAACACCAAGACGTACACCTGTGAATTTTAATAAACTTTTAACGAAGTGCCAAAAAGGTATTGGATTCAAGCGGGAACTGTGTTATAATGTCTAAAGGCAAGTTATGATCTGAGCAAGGCGATGGAGCTGGTGCCCAAAGAGAGAGGGTTAGTGCTCCATAGGTAAATGACGAAACAATTGGAGGGAATCTTTCCATGGAAAAGCAAATCAAAACGATTGGTGTGCTGACCAGCGGCGGCGACGCTCCGGGTATGAATGCTGCAGTTCGCGCCGTTGTCCGTGCAGGCCTGCACAAGGGCTTCCGTATGATCGGCATTCAGCGCGGCTACAATGGCCTGCTGGACGGCGAGTGCTTTGAAATGAACCTGCGCAGCGTTTCCAATATCATCTCTGCCGGTGGCACCATCCTGTATACGGCCCGCTGCCTGGAGTTCAAGACCAAGGAAGGTCAGGATAAGGGCGCTGCAAAGTGCCGTGAGCTGGGCATTGACGCGCTGGTGGTCATCGGCGGCGACGGCTCCTACCGTGGTGCCCGTGAGCTGGCACACCGCGGCATTCCGATGATCGGTCTGCCCGGCACCATTGATAATGATATCGCCTGCACCGATTACACCATCGGCTACGATACCGCAATGAACACCGCCCTGGAAATGATCGACAAGCTGCGCGATACCACCCAGAGCCATGACCGCTGCAGCGTGGTCGAGGTCATGGGCCGCAATGCGGGTTACATCGCTCTGAACGTTGCCATTGCCTCCGGTGCCATGGCTGTGCTGCTGCCCGAAAAGGAATTCGATATGCAGCACGACATTCTGGATAAGATCACCGAGACGCAGCGCACCGGTAAGCGCCACTTCATTGTTATCGTTGCCGAGGGCATTGGCCACTCTCAGGAGATTGCCAACGAGATCCAGGCCCGCACCGGCATCGATACCCGTGCTACCATTCTGGGCCATGTCCAGCGCGGTGGCTCTCCCACTCTGCGTGACCGCGTGAATGCTTCCGCAATGGGCTATCACGCTGTTTGCCTGCTGGAGCAGGGTAAGTACAACCGTATCGTTGGTATGAAGGGTGAGCACCTTGTGGATTACCCCGTGGATGAGGCGTTGGAGATGACCAAGACGCTGGACCCGGTGCTCATTGATGTTTGCAACACCATTTCTATTTGAAAATAACAGACGTATCTACGTTTTATAACGCGTAAAATCAGCCCCCGGAGAACCGCAAAAAGTTCTCCGGGGGCTTTTGTGTCCCGCTTTAAAGCACTTTGGCACCGTTTGCGGTCAATTTGAAGGTTGCACCCAGCATATCCGCTGCAATCTAATTGCTGTAAAAACTATGTGCAAAAGTGGCTTCGCATTTTCATTTCTCTTCCCAGCAAATCGAATTCGTGCTACAATAGAATCGGACAAATCAAAGAGGGAGAATCTAACATGAAAATACAATCTGTTGCCATTTTGGGCGCTGGAGCGGTGGGCTCTTACATCATCTGGGGGCTTTCTAAAAAGGATAATATCCGTCTGGGTGTGATCGCGGAAGGCGACCGTGCCCGGCGGCTGAAAGAAAGCGGCTGTGCCATCAATGGAGCAGTTTACCGCCCGGAGGTCTGGACCCCGCAGGAAGCGCAGGGCGTAGACCTGTTGGTCGTTGCACTGAAATATGGCTCACTGCCCGGAGCTCTGGAAAGCATCAAGACCGCTGTCGGCAGCAATACCGTTGTGATGAGTCTGATGAACGGTGTGGACAGCGAAGAGCTGATCGCCGCACAGGTGGGTGCAGAGCATCTGCTGTATTCCTTCATTAAGGTTACATCTCACAAGGAAGCGGATGGTTACCATTTTGACCCGGATGCAACATTAGGTGTGATCTATGGCGAGCGATTTGCACCGTTTGAGAGTGAACGTGTCAAGGCAGTGCGGGAACTGTTCACGGATTCCTGGGTCAACTTCCGGGTTACGGAGCACATTCAGGAAGAGATGTGGAGCAAGTTCCGGCTGAACGTCTGCAATAATCTGCCGCAGGCGATTCTGGGGGCCGGTGTGGGCTGCTACCGGGACAGCGTCCACATGAAAGCCATCAGCGATGGCCTGCGCCGGGAACTGGAAGCCATTGCAACTGCACGGGGCATTGATCTGCGCATTGCAGATGCCGTCAGCCACGGATGCGCTGTTCCTGCCACGGCCCGTTATTCCACTCTGCAGGATCTGGATGCCGGACGGCACACAGAGATCGATATGTTTTCGGGTGCTCTGATGCGGATGGGAAAGGAGCTTGGGATTCCCACGCCGTATAACGAATACACCTACCACATGATCAAGGCCATGGAAGAGAAAAATGACGGCCTGTTCGATTATGATGGCACGGAGGAACCCACCTGGGCAAAATAAAGCGACTGTCTCGTTAGGATTCGGCGCGTTCACTCCCGAGTCACCGGCAGCACTTTTGGCTGTATTTTGCTTTTGAAATATGGTATAATTACCGTATTGGTATTGGGAAAAGGAGAGTAAACGAACGTGGAACTGGAACAGGCACGCAAACGCGCGGAAGAGCTGCGCGTGATCATTGAAAGGAACAACCGTTTATACTATGATCAGGATGCCCCGGAGCTGGAGGATTTTGAATATGACGCTTTGACCCGGGAGCTGAAAGCATTGGAAGCAGAATTCCCGCAGCTGGTCACTGCGAATTCCCCGACCCAGAAAGTGGGCGGCACACCCAGCGGGCGCTTTGCCAAGGTGACACATGCTGTGAAGATGGAGAGCCTGCTGGATGCATTTTCCTTCGATGAACTGCGCGATTTTGACCGCCGGGTACGGGAAGCCGGGATCGAGCCGGAATATGTCGTCGAGATCAAGATCGACGGCCTTTCCTGCAGCCTGGAATATGAAAACGGTGTGCTAGTGCGTGCTTCCACCCGCGGTGACGGCGTGGTGGGTGAAGATGTGACAGCCAATGTCAAGGCCATCAAGCGCATTCCAAAGACTTTGAAAAATGCCCCGGAATATCTGGAAGTGCGCGGCGAGGTCTACATGCCGCACGATGCCTTCCAGCACCTCTGTGCGGAACAGGAATTACAGGGTGCGGCACCATTCAAAAATCCGCGCAATGCTGCCGCAGGGTCTCTGCGCCAGAAGGATTCTAAGATCACCGGCAGCCGGGGGTTGTCCATCTTCGTATTCAACGTCCAGCAGGTGCGGGGCAAGGAACTGACCAGCCATGCCGAAAGCCTAGACTACCTCAAGAGTCTGGGCCTGTCAGTCTCCCCGCGTTATCATATCGTGCACGATATCGAGGATGCCATTGCAGAGATCGAGCAGATCGGCCAGAACCGTGCAGCACTGGATTTTGATATGGACGGTGCTGTGATCAAGGTGAACAACTTTGCACAGCGGGAACTGCTGGGATCCACCAACAAATTCCCGCGCTGGGCCATTGCGTTCAAGTATCCGCCCGAGGTCAAGGAGACTACATTGCGCAGTATTGAAGTCGGCGTGGGACGCACCGGCGTTCTGACTCCCACCGCCTGCTTTGACCCGGTGTTTCTGGCAGGTACCACGGTTTCCCGTGCCACCCTTCATAATGAAGATTTTATCCGTCAACTGGGTCTGTGTATCGGGGATACCATTCAGGTGCGCAAAGCAGGTGATATCATCCCGGAGGTCATCGGTGTGACCCGCCACGAACCGGACGCTCAGCCTTACCAGATGCCGGAATTTTGCCCTTCCTGCGGTGCCCCGGCAGTGCACCTGGAAGATGAAGCTGCTTTGCGCTGTGTCAACCCGGAATGCCCTGCACAGGCACTCCGCAATATCATCCACTTCGCATCCCGGGATGCAATGGACATCGACGGTCTGGGCACCATGGTCGCCACGCAGCTGGTGGATAAGGGGCTGGTACACTCTGCGGCAGATCTCTATGACTTGACAATAGAGCAGCTGCTCACGCTGGAAAAGTTCAAGGAAAAGAGCGCAAACAATCTTCTGCAGGCGATCGAAGCTTCTAAGCAGAACAATCTGGATAAGCTGATGTTTGCGTTTGGAATCCGCAACATCGGCGATAAAGCCGCCGCATTGCTGGCAGAGCATTTTGGCTCTCTGCAGGCCATCCGGGAAGCAACCGAGGCGCAGATCGGCGAGATTGATGGTTTTGGCGGCGTGATGGCCCAGAGCGTGACTGAATTCTTTGCCAAGGATGGTACCACGGATCTGGTGCACCGTCTGGCCGATGCCGGTGTGAACATGCAGTGGAAGGGGGAGCCCAAGGGCGATAAGCTCGCCGGGAAAACGCTGGTCGTGACCGGAACACTGGAAACACTCTCCCGCAGTGAAGCTGAGGCACTTATCGTAAAGAATGGCGGCAAAGCCAGCGGTTCTGTTTCCAAAAAAACAGCTTATGTGGTGGCTGGTGCCGCCGCAGGTTCCAAGCTGACCAAAGCACAGGCACTGGGTGTGCCTGTGCTGACCGAAGCAGAGTTCCTTGCTATGATCGCAGAGGATAAGTCCCAGCAATAATCAGAAAACCTGTTCTAAAAAGCCCGTACAGTTTGGATGCTGTGCGGGCTTTTCTGCGCCCTGCGGGTTCTAACCTCCGGGCCGGTGCATACATTGATGGCAAAGGACACGGAAGGAGAACAGAAGATGGACGAGTATTATCAGGTGGTGCAGACACTGCCCCAATGGCTGGCAAGGCCGCTGGGGCAGCTCCCATCAGAAGACGCAGAGACTGTACATGAGCTGCGGCTCCGGCTGGGCTGTGCTCCACAGTTTACGGTACGAGGGCGAAGCTGCACACCGACACAGCTGGCACCTGAACTGAACGCACTGCAAACGATGCAGCTGACCCCGTTGCAAATGGAAGAGATCCTGTTCACCCTCTGCGGCAGTTCAGTCCATACCCATCAGATAGAGATCGCACAGGGCTATGTCACACTAGAAAATGGCTGTCGGGCAGGGCTTGGCGGGCGTTTTTTGCAAAATCCGGAACAGGGCACGGTTCTGCAGGAGCTTACCTCTGTCAACTTGCGCATTGCCCGGGAAAAGATCGTTCCGCTTCCACAGGAACTGACCGCAGCATTGCGTGGGCATTTCATCGGGATGCTTCTTGTTGGAGAGCCGGGCAGCGGCAAGACCACATTGCTGCGAAGTATTGCCCGGGAGCTCGTCCGGCAGCAGAAGATCCTTTCGGTCATTGATGAACGGCGGGAGCTCTTTGCCGGGAATACACACGGCGAGGCGCTGGATGTTCTTGCCGGGCTCCCCAAGGGACAAGCAGTGCAGATGGCATTGCGCACCCTTTCGCCACAGGTGATCCTGCTCGATGAGCTGGGAGGTCTGGATGAGGTCACAGCGCTGGAGCAGGGCCTGTTCAGCGGGGTGGATTTTATCGCCACCCTTCATGCTGCCACACCCGAAGAGGCGACCATGCGCCCACAGGTAAAATATCTGATGGAGCGCGGCGCGGTGCGGGTGCTCGTCTGGCTGACCGGCAGACAAGCACCCGGCTGCATCGGGGAGGTGCGGTTTCTATGAGCCCTCTGCGCTGGTTGAGTGTCTGCTGTTTTGTCGTCTGCGGCTGGTGCGCAGGCGACAGCTTTCATCAGCAGGCGCAGGCGCATCTGGAAGCCCTGCACAAAACGCTGGATCTGCTGGAAACGCTGCATCAGGAAATCAGCTTCCGCCGCAGTGACCTGAATCTTCTCTGCCGGAAGTTGATACAGGATGGGCAGCTTCCACCAGAAACGGTTTCGTTACAAACGCTGGAGCCCTTTTCCTCCCTGACCTTAGAAGAACGCACCCGCTTCTCAGAATGTTGTTCAGGCCTGGGGCGGTTGGAAGCGGAACAGGAGTGCAGACGGCTGGAATTGTATCAGGCACAATTTCAGGCAGCCTTGCAGGAAGGTGAAGCTGCGGCCCGAACGCAGTCGATGCTTTCGCACAAGCTGGGCCTGGCCGCCGGGCTTGCAGCTGCCATTCTGCTGGGATGAATCAGCTCAAAAGGAGAGGACGCGGATGGAGATTGACCTTATCTTCAAAATTGCGGCCATTGGAATCATTGTTGCCGTGCTGAACCAACTGCTGATCCGCTCCGGGCGGGAGGATCAGGCAATGATGACGACATTGGCAGGTCTGGTGGTCGTGCTGTCCATCCTGGTCAAACAGATCAGTGTGCTGTTTGTTACCATCAAGTCGCTGTTTGCACTATGAGTGCAGCTGTGGCTGTGTTCGGCATTGCGCTGCTCGCGGCACTGCTCTATGCAGTTCTGGAAAAGCAGGCCCCCGCCTATGCACTCCTGCTCTCCCTTGGGGCAGCGCTGGTGCTGCTGGTGCGGGCAGGGACAAGCATCCGGACAGTACTTTCCGGCATAGCACGCCTGGCTGAACAAGCTGACAGCGGGGCTTTTTCCTGCCTTGTACGGAGTGCGGCTATCGTTCTGCTGACAGATTATACCCGCACCCTATGTGAGGAAGCCGGGGCAGAATCTTTAGGGTGGTGTGTTGGGCTGGCAGGCCGATGTCTTGTACTGGCGGCGGCGTGGCCATTGCTGGAAGAGATCCTGCAGACGATTGGGAGCATTGCAAGATGAAGAACTGGAAGTGGTGGGCTTTTCTGCTGGTAGGGACGAGCTTCTGCCTGTGCGCCCCGACAGCTTTTGCGGCAGAGAATGCCGGTTTGCACACACAGCTGCCGGGAGCAGAGCTCTGGCAGCCTTATCTTGACCAAAGCCCTGTGGATGCTTTGCAGGTAGCAGAAGACCCGTGGAGCGTTCTGCAAAGTTTTTGCACTTCGTCGCTGTTCCAGACACTGCGGGAAAGCATCCGCGGTTATGCCGCACTGCTGTTGTTTCTGCTCCTGTCTGCCATAGTCAGTCTGTTTCTGGGGGAGGAAGGTGATCACAGCTGGTGTGATCTTGTCTGCGCCGGTGGGTGCGGGATCCTTCTGTGGGAACCATTGCTTGAAATTGCCCGGCAGCTGTGCGCGCAGATCGAAAGCTGGAACCGCTTTCTCTCCGGTTTTCTTCCGGTCTATGCCGGTGTTCTGATCATGGGCGGTGAGACAAGTGCCGGGGCCGCCGCAAGCGGCTTTTTTCTGACATTGCTTTGTCTGCTGGCACAGGCCCTGACGGCCTTTGTACCGCCCATTCTGGAATGCTTCCTTGCAATGAGCATGGCTTGCTGTATCACGGAACAGAGCTGCCTGGGGAACCTGTGCAAAGCGGCAGGGACACTGCTGCAAAAGGGACTTTCCCTTACAGGAAAGCTGTTGGCTGCGCTGTTGGGATTCCAGCGCATCTCTGCCGCACAGCTCGACCGAACGGCGCTGCGCACAGGACAGTTTCTCACCGGCACCATTCCCATTGTGGGGCAGAGTTTGAGCGATGCTTCCGAGGCTGTTCTGGCAGGCATCCAATTGCTCAAAAGCGGCCTTGGAATGGCCGCTATCCTGATTTTATTGGCTGAGTTTCTGCCACTGTATCTCGGGATGCTTGCACATCTGGGATGTATCGTTCTCTGCGGTACGCTGTGCAGCCTGACCGGAAACAGTCGTGGACAGGCACTGCTTTCCTGTTTTGCTTCCGCTGTCCGGTGTATGATGGCCTGTATCGCACTCTTTTTCGGGCTGGCCGTAACAGGAACTGCACTTCTTTTTATGCTGGGAGGCGTTTGATGCAGACATTGAAAAGCGCAGCCGTGGTCTTTTGCACTGCCTGTATCTGCGCAGAGCTGCTGGCCCGGCTCACAGGAAACAGCTGGGCCCGACGGTGCATAAAAGCCGTGGCTGGACTATATATTTTAGTGGTGCTTTTACAGGTCATCCCTCAGCTCCGGACAGAAGTTCAGTCCTTTTCTGTGCCGGATCTTTCGCCCATATCCATGGGCACGCTGGAAGATGCCATTCGGGCTGAACTGGATGCCCGCAGCAGCGGACAGGAAGCAAAGGAGGGGGACCTTTCCGGATGAAGAGCAGGGAACAGAGCCTCTTTGCCGGTTTGCTCCAGAAGCAAAGCCGCACCCAGCTTGCAATCATTCTGGGCGCGGCGGCAATGCTGCTGATCTTATTCTCAGAATTATTCTCGACCCCCGCAAAAACCGCAGCAAATGCAGGCAGTTCTGCTGCTGTTTCAGAAACTGCCTACCGGGAGCAATTGGAAACACAGCTGACAGAGCTGATCGAACAGCTCGATGGGGCAGGAAAGACCGTTGTGATGGTGACACTGGAAAGTGGGGAAGAAACGATCTATGCTGTGGATACGCAGTCCGGCCAGATGCAGAACCAGGAGACCCATGTTCTGCTGGAGGATGGCTCCGCCCTGGAAGAGACGACCTATCTGCCTGCCGTCTGCGGTGTGGCTGTTGTCTGTGATGGTGGGGGAGATGTCCGGGTCGCCGCTCGTATCACAGAGCTTGTCCGGGCAGTGCTGGATCTTTCGGCCAATCGAATTTGTGTAGAACAGCGCAAAGGATAACGCACCATGTAATATAAGGAGGAAACAGCTATGAGAGCCATCTCGAAGAATACCCGCAAGGCAACAGCCATTACTCTGGCAGCGGCACTGGTCATTGCCGTTTACCTGAACTGGCAGTATGCCCGCACCGGTGTGACGCTGGAAGAGGATGCAGTCAACGTTTCTGCCGTCAGTCAGGAGACCGTTCCCGTTACGGATGAACTGATGACCGAAGCCGAGGCGGTTTCCAGTGCCAACAAGAATTATGGCGAAGCTCAGCTTGTGAGCGTTGCAAACAACAGCGGCTCCAAGTTCTTTGAGGAAGCACGGCTCAAACGGACCAAGGCCCACGATGAAGCCATGGACAGCATTCAGAGAGCGCTGAAATCCGCTTCTCTCTCCACGGAAGAAAAGAAGGAGTACACCAGCCAGCTGACCGGAAACCTTGCGGATCTCAACGCGGAGAACGAGATCGAGACACTGGTCAAGGCCAAGGGGTTTGCGGATTGTCTCTGCTTTCTGCAGTCAGGTCGGGCCGATCTGACTGTTATGACCTCGGGCGATGCCTTAACGGCCGCACAGGTAGCGCAGATCCGTGACATTGTGTTGAGCAAAAGCAGTGTGACAGCCCAAAATATCACCGTTGTTGAGGTAAAGTAAGGGAGCAGTTGCGGCAGACAACAGAATGTGGTAAACTAAAACAGAACAATGAAATTGAGCGCCGCTTTTCCAGCGGCGTTTTTGCAGGGAGTGCACCATGAAGGAACCAAAGCTCAAAACTGTTTACGTCTGCTCCAACTGCGGCGAAACCAGCCCGCGCTGGATGGGCCGCTGCCCCAGCTGCGGAAGCTGGAATACCATGAATGAGGATGTTGTTGCGGAAGCGCCCAAGGCAGGGCTTTCCGGCAGCAAAGCGGCAGTACCTGCCCGGCAGGAGGGTGTCACCTCGCTGACGGCCCGGCGGTTGGCCGATATCAGCACTACGGAAGAGAAAAGCCGCATCCTGACCGGCATTTCGGAACTCGACCGGGTACTGGGCGGCGGCATCGTGCTGGGCGGCGTGGTTCTGCTCAGCGGCGAACCGGGTGTTGGCAAATCTACGATGCTTTTGCAGCTCTGCGGTGCTATCTCCAACCAGCATTCTGTTCTGTATATCACGGGTGAGGAATCTGTCCGTCAGGTCAAACTACGTGCTGCGCGGTTGAAAGTGCCGCAGGAGAACATCTATCTTGCTGCGGAGAACGATGTGGACGAGATCTGCGGCCTGATCGAAAAGGAAAAGCCGGAGCTTGTAGTCATCGACTCTATCCAGACGATGCGCTGTATGGATCTTTCTTCCTCGGCCGGTACGGTCAGTCAGGTCAAGGAGAGCGCCGCCCGTCTGCTGGCGGTAGCCAAAAAGCAGGAGATCCCCATGTTCATTGTGGGCCATGTCAACAAAGACGGAGCCATTGCAGGCCCCAAGGTCATGGAGCACATCGTGGATACTGTGCTCTACTTTGAGGGCGACAAGATGCTGCCTTATCGCATTCTGCGGGCCGCCAAGAACCGCTATGGCTCCACCAATGAACTGGGCATGTTTGATATGACAGGGCAGGGGCTGGAGGAGATCGAAAATCCCTCCCAGATGCTTTTGGAAGGCCGTCCGCTGGGGGTTTCCGGTAACTGCGTCGCCTGTACGATGGAGGGCAGCCGCCCCATTCTAAGCGAGATCCAGGCCCTTGCCACCAAAACGAATTTCCCGGCACCGCGCCGTGCCTGCAGCGGCTATGATTATAACCGCATGAATCTGCTCATTGCCGTTCTGGAAAAGCGGGCAGGGTATTTCTTTGGCAATCTGGATGTCTATATCAACATAGTGGGCGGCATTGCCCTGCGGGATACTGCCTGCGATCTGGCGGTCTGCCTGTGTATGGTGTCGTCTCTGCTGGACTGTCCCGTGAGCGATAAGCTCATTGCCATTGGAGAAGTGGGTCTGGGCGGTGAGGTGCGCAGTGTGCCCAACCTTGAACAACGCCTGCGGGAAGCCGAGCGCATCGGCTTTGAGCGGGCTGTGGTGCCAAAACACAGCCTTGCCCACCTGAACCCGGCAGATTATCCGGGCATGAAGCTGATAGGTGCGGCTTATATCTCAGATGCGATCCATGCATTGAAATCAGACCGGTTGTAACGAATTTACGGAGAAACTATGTCGATCTATCTTGATGAAAAAAATCCGGGCAAGCACCCACCGTTTGATGATGCTTCGCCGGATATTGTGGAATATGTGCGGTACCTGGAGGTGATCGCGGGCAAAAGCGCCAACACGGCCTTCAGTTATTACTGCGATCTGCGCGGTTTTTCCCGTTTTATGAAACGCCGCCGCGGGCTGGTTCCGGCAGATACGGAGATCAAGGATATTGACCCCAAGGGTCTGGATACAGCCTTCTGGGGCAGTGTGAGTAAAGAGGACATCTATGAATATCTCTATTTCCTGAACCGCGAATGCGGCAACAAGAAATCCTCGACCGCCCGGCGGCTGGCCAGCCTGCACGGCTTTTATGATTACTTGGTCAATCAGGTCAATAAGCTGACAGAGAACCCGACTGCCTCCATCAAGCCGCCCAAGCAGGATAAAGTCCTGCCCAAATATCTGACAGCGGAACAGTCCATGGATCTGCTGGAGAGCACGCAATATCAGAGCGATTTTCCGGAGCGGGATTACTGCATGGTGGTTCTGTTCCTGAACTGCGGAATGCGGCTTTCTGAGTTGGTGGGCATGGATCTGGGCGATATCGACCTGGAACAGCGGCAGATCAGGCTCTTTGGCAAGGGCCACAAGGAACGGATGGTCTATCTGAATGAGGCCTGCGTCGAAGCCCTGCAGCTCTACCTGGCCAAACGCAACACGATGGAGGGCCTGAATCCAAAGGAAAAGGCTGTATTTGTGACCCGCCGCCGGAAGGAGCGCATTTCCAACCGCAGGGTGGAGCAGCTCGTCACCGGTGCCATGAAAGCGGCCGGGCTCAAGGGCTTTTCCACCCATAAGCTGCGTCACACTGCGGCAACGCTGATGTATCAGACCGGCAATGTGGATATTTTGACCCTCAAGCAGCTGCTGGGTCACAGCAGTGTGGGTACAACGCAAATTTATACGCATTTGCAAGAATTTCAGGTGCGTGCCGCCATTGAGCAGAACCCGCTGGGCACGGTCACACCCGAAAAAGCACGCTTGGATACAAGCAAACGGGCAGCAGGGGAGAACAGAGGGGAAAATAACGCCGATTCGATGGATGTTGAAAAATCTACCGGTCCGATGGAAGCTTTTGAGGGTGCTGCCAATGATGGCATCCGGGTGGATATCTCTTCTATGACCGGGGATAAGGAAACTGTATGAACTATATCAACTTCTCTAAGAGCTATCATGTGCGGATGTTGACAGAACGCGATATTCCGCTGGTTTTAGCTCTTTGTGAGAAAAACACACAGTTTTATGAACATTGTCCGCCATTTGTAACTGAGGAAAGCATTCGGGATGATATGTGTGCCTTGCCGCAGCGCAAAATGGACGAACCTCAGGATAAGTATTATCTCGGATTTTTTGATGATGCCGAGCAGCTTGTGGCTGTGATGGACTTTATTGACCATTATCCAACGGAACAAAGCTGCTTCATCGGATTCTTTATGATGGAACGTTCTGTACAGGGACATGGCATTGGAAGCAGGATCATCACAGAGCTGTGTGTGTATCTGCACAGCCTGGGTTACGAGTATATCCGGCTGGGTTATGTGGATGGCAACAAGCAAAGTGAAGCGTTCTGGAAAAAGAATCAATTCACAGATACCGGATTAAGAAATCACTCGCAGGACTATACGGTCGTTGTAATGAACCGGATGCTGTAACAGATCAAACAGATCAATAACAGGAAAAACGTGTGTAAAAAACGCAAAATACACAGTTATTGTAAAACAGGCCGCCGGAGCTCAAATCGAGCCGAGGCGGCCTTAAAAACGCCCAAAACTGGAATAGAGGGCTTTTTCGCTCCCCTATGTTTCGCATAACCTGCATTATACGAAAATGTAATAATCAAAAAATCAGACCCTCCTCTCTCTTCCCGCTGCGGGTTCTGAGATCTCAGAGGGTCTGACCGATCAACTGTTGTTATAGAAAATATGTACCCATCACTCTTCCGGCAATGGTGTGGTTTCAAAGTATGCGCAGATCGCTTCATAGTATGCACGAGCAGTCCGCTTACATCCGTCCTCACTGCCGAACCGGGCTACGTCCGTATCGCTGGTCACAAAACACTGTTCCGCCAGCACAGCCGGACAATTTACATCTTCCAGAATCGTAAAGCTGCGCTCTACCCGCACTTCCTTGTGACTGCTCTCCACCAGCTGTTTTACTTCACCCTGGTAATAAATGTATCGGACTCCCCCGCGTCCCCGCAGGCTGGCTCCTGCCGCCTGCATAGCCCCGGCAAGCTGCTTTGCAAAATAATAGCTCTCCTGATGGTATGCTCGTCCCGGAACAGCCGGATAACATTCAAACCCGGCTGCGCTGGAGCCTTCGGGTGCTGAATTGCCGTGGACAGACAACAACAGATCCGGATCCTGTGCATTGGCGGCAGCGGCGCGTTCAGCAGGTTTTGCGGTGCTGTCGTAGCTTTCCCGGGTGGTCAGTGGGATATAATTGGGGTCACGCTCCAGCCAGATGCTCAAAGCCTCCGCTGTGGCAGCGGTCATCTCGCTTTCCTGTACCACTCCCCTTGCACCCGGATCTGAGCCGCCATGTCCTGCATCGATCACAATACGGTACGGCGGCTCACCGATGGTCGGACGAAAATCATCATCGTCCACGGTCGGTGTTGGCTGTCCAATGGAGAAAGCCGCCTGCCACAGATACAGCCCAAAACTGACACCAATAAAACAGAGAACCAGAACCACTGCGCTGCCAAAGGAAAAGCCATTGCCCCTTTTCTCTCTTTTGCGCTGTACCGAATGTTTTGCCATGATGACTTCCTGCCGTTTTATAAGAAACGCCCGCCCCAAGAATGATCTTCCGGACGGGCGCTGCCGGGAAACTCCCGGTATGTTTTTACTTCAATTCAACCACGGTCACACCGCTCTCGCCCTCACCATAACGGCCCAGCCGGAAGCTTTTGACCATCCGGTTGCCGCGCAGATGTTTATGGATCGCGGTGCGCAGAGCTCCGGTGCCGTTGCCATGGATCAGGTACACCACTGTCTGCCCGTTCAGAATGGCGCGATCGATATAAGCATCCACCTCAGGCAGAGCCTCATCCACAGTCAGGCCCAGCAGATTCAGCTCCATTTTGGCCGAACGCTGCACACGCTCTACCCTGCCGTTGGGCCGGTTTGCATCGCCCGTCAGGCGGGAATAACGTTGCTGTGCCTTGGTTTTGGGCTGAGGCTCTTTGATGAGCTTATCCGGCTGCTTCAGGCCCTTGAGCGGGACCTTGGTCTTGATGATGCCGGCACGCACCAGAACATCGCCGTTTTTATCCGGCAGTGCCAGCACGGTGGCCAGCTGGTTGAGCTCTGCAATGCAGACCTCCTGCCCTACCTTGACTTCTTTCAGTGGGACAAACTCCTTGACAGGGTTATGCACCACCTCTGTACCGATAAAGAGCTTTTCGGACTCTTTCTTTGCGATCTCACGGGCACGTTGGGCTTTCTGCTGGGTGCTCAGGCGCTCGTCCTTCTGCAGCTGGCGCAGCTCATCGGTCAGTGCATACGCCTTGCTTTCCACCTGCTGTGCCAGCGCACGTGCCTTGGCACGGGCAGCTTCCAACTCGTTTTCGCCCTGCTGGATCAATTCATCCCGCTTTTTTTGAGCGGCCTCCAGCTGGTGAGAAGCCTCGTTCTTCAGCTCCTCCACCTCGTCCTGGCTCTCTTTCAGCTGCAGCTTCAGGTCGTCCAGCTGACCCAAAACTGCATCCAGGCGCTTATCCTCGGCAGACAGATGCTGTTGGGCTGCCTCAATGACACGCTCCGGAATGCCCAGCTTCTCACTGATGAGGAAGGCGTTGGACTTGCCGGGCACACCTACGCTCAGCTTGTAAGTCGGGCGCAGTGTCTCCAGATCAAACTCACAGCTGGCATTGACTACACCCTTGGTTTCCAGCGCAAACACCTTCAGTTCGGCGTAGTGAGTGGTTGCCATCAGCAGCACACCGCGGCGGCGTAGTTCCTCGATGATGGCAACAGCCAGCGCCGCACCTTCGGCAGGGTCAGTACCCGCGCCAAGCTCATCCAATAAGACCAGCGTGTGCGGCATGGCAAGTTCCAGAATACCGGTGATCTTCTTCATGTGGCCGGAGAAAGTGGAAAGGCTCTGTTCGATGCTCTGCTCATCACCGATGTCCACAAGAAATTCATCGAACACGCAGATCTCACTGCGTTCATCGGCAGGGATCAGAAAGCCGCACTGTGCCATTGCACACAGCAGACCCGCCGTTTTCAGGGTGACGGTTTTACCACCGGTGTTCGGGCCGGTGATGATGAGCGAATCGTACTCTTTGCCCAACGCAATGTCCACAGGTACACACTTTTTGGGGTCAATGAGCGGATGACGCGCCCGAATGAGCGAAAAGGAGCTGTCGGTGCGGACAGAGGGTTTGAATGCCTTCATATCCAGAGCCAGACGAGCCTTTGCCAACAGCACATCAATTTCCAGCATTGCCTTGTAGCTGTACTGGAACTGAGGCTCAATGGCAGCTACCTGTGCCGTAAATGCCACCAGAATGCGTTCGATCTCCTGCGCTTCTTGTGCACGGTACTGCAGAATGCGTGCATTTGCTTCCACAACCGCCTGCGGCTCCACAAAGACAGTAGCACCGGTGGACGAGACATCATGGATGATGCCGCTCACCTCGCCGCGATACTCGCTCTTAACGGGCACAACATACCGTCCATTGCGAATGGAGACCACACTCTCCTGCAAATACTTGGAGGTATCCATATTGCGGACCATGCTTTCCAGCCGGTCGCGGATGCTGTTTTCCGTAGCGCGGATTTTTTTGCGCAGCTCGTTCAGGGTGTGGGAAGCCGTGTCTGCCATGGCATCCGGAGCCAGAATGGCGCTGGAGATCTGCTGCTCCAGCCCGGGCTGAGGTGCCAGCGCGTAGAACAGGTCATCCGTAGGCAGGGCATCATGTTCCGAGGAGCCATACCAGCTGGTCAGGTTCTGAAAGTTGCGCAGAGCGCCGGCCACCATCAGCAGTTCCCCCATGGAGAGCACACCGCCCTTGACCGCACGGGCTACCAGAGAGCTGACACCCTCTACCCCGCCAAAGCGCGGAGACCCGTTTTTGATGAGCAGACTGTTGATGGCATCGGTCTGTTCCAGCGCGTAACGCACCTCATCAGGGTCGCACTGAGGCTCCAGAGCCAGCAGCTGCTCTCTAGCTTCCTTGCACACGCAGCCCTCGGATGCACGCGCAATGATCTTATCAAGCTCTAAAGTTTTCAAATAGCTTGTTTCCATGTTTGTTCCCTATATCAAAATTGTTTATCCCGGTCAAGGCAGAACGGATTTCAAAAAGTCGTAACTTTTCAGCGGTTTGTCCAGGTGGGTCAAAGCGTAGCGCTCTGCCACCGCAGACAGCTTTGCCAGACTGCCGACCGAGATTTTGAATGCAAATATTTTCTTATCTTCTACAAGGCAGATATGACGCAGGGCATACAAGGCACCCATGTCCAGATTGCAGGTCTTGCCCGCCTTTTTCGCACAGTCCTCACAGAGCAGAATGCCCTCCTGCGGGTCAAGATAAAACGCGGGGCCATCGTATTTTTCACAGATCTTGCAGCAGACCAGCTGCGGCAGAAAGCCGCACTCGCTCATGGTGCGCAGCTCAAACACAGCCTTGACCACATGCAGGTCGGTTTTGCCCTCGCTGATCATATACAGGCAGTTCAGCAGCAGGCGCAGTTCCTTGGCAGCTTCCTCCCCCGTAGGAGAAAGTGCCGCCGCCATCTCGGCAAGATACATGGCAAGGCTCATCCCCTCGATGGTGGAGGAAATGCCGTGAAATACGTTGCGCACTTCCGCTTCTCGGATGGTGTACATATTCCGGCCTGGCAGCAGCACAAATTCAGAGTAGCAAAAAAGCCCGCAGGCGCTGAATAATTTGTTCTTCAGCCGCAGGCTGCTCTGTGCTGAGGCCGAAATGACCCCCAGCTCCGGTGTAAGAATGGTCAGAATCCGGTCAGATTCCTTGTACCGGGTCTCTTTTAACACAAGCCCAGGTGTTACGATCGTGTCCATCTGCATATTCTCCCTGCCCGAGCAGTGTCCCGGGCAATGTAAAGAGAAAAATCAACGATTATTCGGGTTCTGTTTGAAGCCAAAGTTGTTCAGCAGAAACTCATTGTCCCGCCAATCTGCTTTGACCTTGACCCAGCACTGCAGGTTGACCCGGCAGCCCAGAAACTCCTCACAGTCTGCACGGGCAGAGCTGGCGATTTTTTTCAGCATCGCACCGCCCTTGCCAATGACCATGCCCTTATGGCTCTCGCGCTCGCAGTAGATATTTACATCGATATCCACCAGATCTGTACCGGGGCGCTCCTTGAAACGCTCCACCACGACTGCAATGCCATGCGGGATCTCATCCCGCATATACAGCAGTGCCTTTTCACGGATGACCTCCGCCACCAGTTCCTTTTCCGGCATATCGGTGTAGGCATCATCGTCAAAGTAGTGCGGACCCTCCACAGCATACTGGCTCAGGGCATCGAACAGTTCCTCACAGTGGTCGTCTGCCCGGACGCTTACGGTGTAAATGGCATCAAACACACCCAGCTCCTTGAGCTCAGCCTTGCGGGCTTCCAGATCAGCAGGCTCCTTGACAAGATCGGTCTTATTGATGACTGCAATGGCCGGACCGCCGCTGCTGCGCAGAGCGTCCACCAGAACCATCTCCGGCTCATTCAGGGCACCGTATGGCTCAAACAACATCATGGAGACATCCACATCCGCGATGGAATCGCTGGCCGTCTTGTCCATCCGCTTGCCAAGCTTATTGTGGGCCTTATGCACGCCCGGGGTGTCCAGCAAAACATACTGCAGAGGGCCGCGGGTCACAACGCCGGTGATGCGGGTGCGGGTCGTCTGGGGTTTGGAGGTGACAATGGCCACCTTCTCCCCCACCAGACGATTGGTCAGACTGGATTTGCCCACGTTCGGGCGGCCGATAACCGCCACGAACACAGATGAGGTATCGTAATGCTGCTGCATGGGTGCTGCGTTTTTCAAAATAGAACTCCTATCCTTTGCCGATATCTTTGATCATTCCGTATAGCTGACGGTGCGGGGCAGGCCAAGCTGGGTCAGCACAGCCTCTTCCTTTTCGCGCATCCGCATGGCTTCCAGACCACCGTTCTCATGGTCGTAGCCCAGCAGATGCAGCATGGAGTGAACGGTCAGGAAGGCGACCTCACGCTGCAGCGGATGGCCGTAGAGCGTTGCCTGCTCCTGAGCACGTTCCATGCTGATGACGATATCCCCCAGCATCTTGCAGCCGTTGTTCTCATCCACGTCGTAAACGCCGTTTTCTCCCAGAGGAAAGCTCAACACATCGGTGGGCATCGGCTTGTTGCGGTACTGATTGTTCAGCTCTGCAATGGCAGCGTTATCCACAAAAGTCACGCTGATCTCAGCAGGCTCATCGAAGTGCTCATATTCCAGCACAGCGTTGCAGGCACGGCGGATCAGGATCCGCAGGCCCGAAGGTACTTTTACGGCTTTCTGTGAATTGGTGATCAAAACTTTATTGGACATAACATTCCTCTCCCTTCATTTTATGCTGCAATTGCAGCTTTCCGCGTCGGTTTCAACGCTTGGCCGGGTGCGCAGCCGCTTCGTAGGCCTTGATGATCTCCTGCACCAGACGATGGCGGACAACATCCTTCTCCGTAAAATAGCACTGTGCAATGCCATCCACGTTCTTGAGAATGTGCAGCGCATCCACAAGGCCGCTGCGGGTACGGTCCGGCAGATCGATCTGGGTCACATCGCCGGTCACAACCACCTTGGAACCTACACCCATACGGGTCAGAAACATCTTCATCTGCTCCGGTGTGGTATTCTGCGCCTCATCTAGGATGATAAAGGAATCATCCAGCGTACGGCCACGCATATACGCCAGCGGAGCAACCTCAATGATCTGCTTTTCCACCAGGCGCTCATAAGTCTCAGCACCTAGCATATCGAACAGACCATCGTAGAGAGGACGCAGGTAAGGGTCTACCTTCTGCTGCAGATCACCGGGCAGAAAACCCAACTTCTCGCCTGCTTCCACGGCGGGGCGGGTCAGCACAATGCGGGAAACATCCTTGGCCTTGAACGCTTTGACCGCCATTGCAACGGCCAAATAGGTCTTGCCGGTACCAGCGGGACCCACGCCAAAGGTCACCGCGTTCTTGCGGATAGCATTCAGATATTCCTTTTGGCCCAGTGTCTTGGGGCGGATGGGGCGGCCCTTGACCGTGACCGTGACAAAATCCTCAGTCAGCTCCCGGACACGCTGCTCCTTTCCATCGTGAGCAAGGCTCAGGCAGTAGCGCACCGTCTGATCCTCCAGCGGCGTGTGGTTTTCGATCAGGAGCAGCATCCCCTCCACGGCACGCACAGCAGCAGCCACATTGGCCTCCTCGCCAGAGAGGCGAAGCATCGTACCCCGGCAGACTGCCGTGACAGAGAACTCCTTTTCCAATAGACGAATGTTGCGGTCACAGTTGCCAAAGATGGCAGCGGCGATCTCCACACTATCCAACTCAATACTTTTTTCGGCCATGTAGTTCCTCCAGCGGTTTATGAATTTCCACATCTATTGTACCACCAAAGGCCCAAATAGAAAACTGTGAAACTTGCACAAAATATTTTCAACATTTTGGAGCGTGTTACAAAGCAGAACCCTGAAACATAAAAAATCGATGCTGCTCTGCATTTCTGCAAAACAGCATCGATTTTATTTATCGGATCGTAAAAAACGACTCCTCAGAAACTTTTCAATTAGAACCAGTCACCGAAGCCCATCTTGACCAGATTGTCGTGGCTGATCTTCAGGCTATCGAACGGATCACGGCCATAGCAGTCATCCTGCTCCACCAGGAAGTACTCGCCGCCGCCCTCCAGGCCAGCCTGGATGATAGCGGGCATATCCAGAGTGCCTTCGCCAACCTCAGCAAACTGCACAATGTTGGTGAAGTTGCTCATGAACTTCATCATGCCTTCCTTGCTGGTGAAGTCCACGCCGCCCTCGGGGATGGGCATCTCACCGATGCGGTAATCCTTCAGGTGGACCAGACGGATGCTGCCGGCATACTTCTTGATGAACTTAACAGGGTCCTGGCCGCCGCGGTGGATCCAATGGCTGTCCAGCTCAAAGCCAAGAGCAGGAGCATTTGCGCGGATGATGTCCAGCAGGAACTCGCCGTCGTAACGAACGAACTCTACGTGATGGTTGTGGTAGTACAGGTCAATGCCGTCTTCCTTCAGCTTCAGAGCATACTCATTTGCTTCCTTGGCGAAATCCACAGCCTTCTGGTAGTTGCCCATGCAGGTCATGGGCAGCATGCCGATGCGCAGCATATCGCAGTCCAGCTTACGGCAGTCCTCAACGATCTTCTTATAGTCGTCGGGATTGCACAGGAACTCGCCGGGCATACCGGGCAGCATGGGAGAGGTGGATGCGGTACAGGAAGAGACATTCAGGCCCAGCTCGTCGATAGCCTTGCGGAAGCCTGCAACGTTCTCAGCGGTCATGGGGACCTGAGAGATCTCGACACAGTGATAGCCGATATCGGCCAGCTTGCCCATGCTCTCGTATGCGTCGAAGTGAGGCATCTTATTGGGGGCAATGGTGCTCATCTGAACACCGATCAAACCTTTGTTTGCCATGGTTCATTTCTCCTTCTATTTGTGTTTTGCGGTCACGGAGCAACGGGATGGCCAGCCTTGCTGCTTGCATGGATGGCATCGATCAGCCGGATGCTCATTTCCGCATCTCTTACATGGATGTAATCGTCTGTGTTGTTCTCAATGGCGCGGTAAAACTTGTTGATCAGGATGCCATGAGAAGCACCAAAATAGAACTTGGCACCGGGCAGCTTCTCATTCTCGCACAGCTTGGTGCGCACGCCATCTGCGTCGATCCGGAACAGGGCATCATCCTCGATCAGGAAGGAGGCCTTTTCACAGGCAACCTTGATCTGGACGCTCTCGTTGGTGTAATCACAGTTGGTGGCAAAGAACACACCGTTTGCACCATTAGCAAAGTGCAGGCGGGCAGCTACGGTGTCCTCGACCTCAATGCCGTAATCTGCCAGCTGATTCACCGAGCCATGGATGGCATCGATATCGCCGCACAGATAATACAGCAGATCCAGCGTGTGGACACTCTGGTTGATCATGCAGCCACCGCCAGCAGTTTCCAGCTGGCCGCGCCAGGGCTGTTCGTCATAGTAAGCCTTGCCGCGGAACCAGGGTACAAAGCCGCGGCAGCCGATGACCTTGCCATATTCGCCGCCATCGATGATCTTTTTCAGTTCAACGGTGGTGCGGTTCAGACGATTCTGCAGGCAGATGCCGATCTTGACCTCAGGGTGCGCAGCCTCAAATTCCACAAACTCCTTGGCCTGTGCGGTGTTCAGACCCACCGGCTTCTCGCAGAAGACATTTACACCGTGGGAAGCAAAATACTCCGACACGGGCACATGCAGGTAATGCGGCAGGCAGAGATGTACCACATCGGGATGCTCCTTTTCCAGAAGCTCCTCATAGTCCGTATAGAACGGCACGGCCTTTGCTGCAGCAGGCAGCTTTTCCTGCACAGCGGGATTGTTATCGCACACGGCACACAGTTCGATCTCAGGATTTGCCACAATGATGGGCAGATGAACCTGAAAGATGGTGCCGCAGCCAATGATCGCAGCTCTTTTCATGGAAACGCAACTCCTTGTAAGCCTGGAACAGGCATTGCTTTTTTCAGGGATACTGATTACTCGCGGACGGGGAACTTGCCCTCAGCCTCGATCAGCTTGTTCAGCTCAGCAGCATACTCCTCGGGATCGCAGGGGTTGGAGACTTCGCGGCCGGTCCATGCAGACAGCTGGCTGCTGTTTGCCAGGTTGACACCGTTGATGCCGTCCTCGCCGGGAGCCAGCAGCGGGCTGCCGGTCAGGATGTGAGCAGCAAAGTTCTGCATAACGGTGGTGTGCTGGAAGCCCCAGCCATCGTTGTTCTCAAAGGTCTCTTCGGTGTACAGCTTGGAGCCTGCACCGTTGCCGCTGGTCAGCATGGCAACTTCCATCATGCTCATGTGCTCGTTCAGGTAATCCTCAGTGCAGGGGTTGCCTTCCTTGTCGATGTAGTGGTAGACATGAGCGGTCTTGCTGTTGTCAACAACGATCTTGCCGCCGTCCAGGTCGATCTCCAGACGATCGGTGCCGATGGCATCGTGGGTGCAGGTGGTAAAGGTGCCGGTAGCGCCGTTAGCGAACTCGACCAGCATGGTCACGTCGTTCTCAACGCCGATGTCACGATGGCAGCCGTTGATGTTCTTGGAGAAGACCTTCACGGGGATACCGCAGATCCACTGCCACAGGTCGAGCTGATGGGGAGCCTGGTTGACCAGGACACCGCCGCCTTCGCCGCCCCAGGTAGCACGCCATGCGCTCTGCTGGTAGTAGCTGTCAGGACGCCACCAGGAGTTGATCATCCACTGAGAGCGGCGGATCTCGCCCAGCTCACCGCTGGCAACGATTTCCTTGATCTTCTGATACAGCTTGTTGGTACGCTGGTTGAACATGATGCCGAAGGAAACCTCGGGATGAGCCTTAGCGCAGGCGATCATCTTCTGAACATCCTTGCTGCGGACACCGGCGGGCTTCTCGCACAGAACGTTCATGCCATGCTCCATAGCGTAGATGGAGATCTCGTGGTGCAGGTAGTGAGGAACGGTGGTGATGATGGCATCAACCGTGCCGCTGGCGATCATATCCTTCCAATCCTTGAAGAAGGGCACATCGGGGTACTGCTCCTTGCACATCTTCTCCTTCTCGGGGTCGATATCACACAGAGCGCCCAGTGCGCAGTTGTCGGGGCACGGTGCGCAGACCATGCCGGGGAACGGAGCGGGAGCGTTGGTCAGGAAGCGAGCGTAGCTGCCGCCCTGAGCACCGATACCGATCAGGCCATAACGAATCTTTCCTTCAGTCTTTTCCATTTGAATCTTCTCCTTTTTTCTGTTACGTTAGAATTTTGCCAGAATATCGCACAGTGCGTGATACTGTGCGGCGTAACCTTCAGCACCGTTTTTGTACTTGTTCTCACGGATGATGTTCTTTGCATCCGTGGTCTCAAGGCTCTGCAGGCTGTCAAACAGCACCAGATGCGGCTCAAGGGTCAGGAAGCCGGTATAGCCCTCTTCCACGATGGCCTTGTGCAGCAGCTCGGGGATCTTTCCCTCGCCGGTACCGCAGAGCACATTCTCCTTGTCGGTAGAAACGGCATCCTTGATGTGGATATATACAATGTACGGGCGGAGAGCATCCCAGCATTCGGCGGTATCCTCGCCGCACTGTACAAAGTTTGCAAAGTCGAATGCGGACTTGAAGTGTGCGCTGTTCAGCGTCTGCATCAGGTCAACACAGCGGGAAAGAACATCACCATAGATATCCTTCTCGTTTTCGTGCATCAGGATCACGTCGTGCTTCTCAGCAATGGCAATGAACTTGCGCAGCTTCTCGATGACAGCGTCACGATAGTCGGCAGGATCCTTGCCTTCCGGCATAAAGAAGCTGAACATGCGGATGTACTTGCAATTCAGGACCTTAGCGATCTCGCACAGCGTTTCCAACTGAGCACACTGCTTTTCAAAGCCCTCTTCATCATCGATCTTGACCTTGCCAATGGGACTGCCCAGGCTGGAAACGCCAACACCAGCGGCCTGCAGGCGGGGCAACAGATCGGTCTTGACTTCCTCAACGGTAAAGTCAGCAATTCCCTTTTTATCTGCACTGCGCAGGCTGATGTACTGCATTCCAAGCTCACGGACTGTCTTGAGCTGCTCATCAAAAGAAGAGCTGATCTCATCGGCAAAGCCGGAAATATAAATATCCTTCATAAAAATCTCCTTTTTTGTGTAGGATACAAGCCTTACTGTAACTAATATATCACAATTGTTAAAAAAATGCCGCACAAATCTTTTTCGGTTTTTTTAGCACATTGTGCAACAGATTTTGCTGTTTTGTTGCATATCATAAAACAAGGTGCATCAAACCAATCTTGTGGAGTGAAAAAGGGAGAAAAACTGTGCAAAATGTCCATTTTTGACTTTGATTTCTTGGCAACGAAAAACAGAACAGCAGGATTCACAATGTAAATGGCACAGGATTTACACACGACAATCATCGAACAAACTGATATATTAGACCTTGGAGATCTGCTCCTTTGATTCTTAAGGGCCGTGGCAGACTTTTAAGATCAGACTGAGAACGCCTAATTTGCGTTCCTTCAGGAACACTCACCTTTGCCAAGTGTTCAAAGCCGTGAGCTGATCTGCCACTGAGGCTCACACTGACTCAAACCTGTCCCCCGTGGGCAGGTTTGAGTTGTTTTCAGACCAATCAAAGGAGTTCAAACCCATGTCCAAGACGAAGACTGAGACCCCTGTCCTGCGCAATTCCGCTGATATCCCCTGGGAGGAGACCCGCCCCCGCCACAAGGTAGATAAGCGGATCTATGTCCTGCTTACTGTTTTTCTGGGCTGGTGCGGTGCACACCGCTTTCTGGAGCACCGCTGGAAACTGGGCATCTTCTACCTGCTTGTCGGCTGGACCGGTCTCGGCCTTGCATTTGCTCTGGTTGACCTCCTGATCGCACTCCCTATTCCGAAGGACGAAAACGGAATGATCGAGATCTGATCTCCTGATCTCCGTTTCTTGACACGCAAAATCCCCTCAGAGCTCTGACAGTGCTGTCGGAAATCTCTGAGGGGATTTTGCTATGCATGTGGTAGAAGATCTCATACTCTGCATGGCGGTGCCATCCGCCGGGGATACGTGTAATCTGCAGATAGAACAAGCCAAATGCATCCGCTGGGAACAACTCCTCTTTCCGCAAGTCCGCCATCCCGTTTCACCCTCCTCAGCGAAGATAGAACGAAGCCATACATTTGGCCAGATCCTCTGGTCGTTCTGCAAAGTTTCCATAGCGCCAGCTGTTGAAAAAACCCATATATGCCCCGATGAACGAGTTGCGGAAGTATCGATTTTCGCCCGGCAATGAAACGGGCCATGGCACAAACTGTCTTGCATCCCCGACTTCGATGTTGGAGATCAGAACAAGGATGATCTTCTCGCTCAACGCATCACTGAAAAAACTGGTCAGATGACAGTCCATCAGGACACAAAGGTTCTTTCGCTCCGCATACGTCCAGCGGAACAGTGCAGTCAGGTTTTTTTCCAGGGTACTGTACGCAGGCAGCTGCCCCGCAAGCAGGGTCATCTGCCGGTCGAGATAGTAATCCAGCACATCGTCCTTGGATTCAAAGCTGCGGTAAAAGGTGGTCCGGTCGAGGTCTGCCATGTGACACAGCTCTGTGACGGAGATCTTTTCCAGCGGCTTTTTCAGTAAAAGCTGAAACAGTGCCGTGCAAAATGCATCCTGATTTTTCTGCGCAACGGGGTTGATATGGTTTGTGTACATTCTGCGCTGTGTTCAGCTCCTTCCTCAAAATGATTGGCTTTATTGTACCATATTCTCTAAAAAAAGCAATTTGATTTCACTGAAAGCGTTTTTTCAAAAAGAAATCTTGACAGTTATTTTCTTTTATGCTAAACTATCTATCGTTGCGAAACATTTGCTACTGTGGCTCAGTTGGTAGAGCAGTTCACTCGTAATGAACAGGCCGCCGGTTCAAGTCCGGCCAGTAGCTCCAAAATAAAAACTCCCGAGAATCAGCTTATGAGGCTGGTTTTCGGGAGTTTTTTTGTCCAGACATTTCTCTTTTCAGCTCATATAAGTTTTGCCTGCCCTGCCAGATACAGCATCCCCGCTGCCGCACCGCAAAGTGGCAGGAGCAGAAACAGCATCCGGGCAAACTGACCCAAAAGCGCGCCTGTGCTGGGGGCCTGTCCTCCACGCCCGAAGGCGGCTGAACAGAGCCTTCCGCTTACCTGCAGTGCGGATGCGCCGAATGTGCACAGCGTTCCGGCCGCAAGGGATGCAGGGACACCGCAGACGCAGAGCAGCACAAATGCTGTCCGTGGGTTCAAATCCACAAGCAGCCTGGACGAAAGCAATCCGGAGCCTGTCCCATACAGCATCGTAAAAAGGAAGATGGGCAGCGGCCCCAGGGCGGAAAGTCCCAGGAACAGCACTGCCGTCAGTGCACCTGCCACAGTGAAAAATTCCGTTCGGAACAGGCGCACTGCCCCGGCGGCATCCTGCACAGAAAACAGGCTCTGCCAGCAGTTCAGGTAATAGGAAAGCGTTTCAGCATCGCCTGCCACACAACGCGCTGCCGCCACACCCGCCAGAAAGGTTCCCAGAAGGTACGCCGCCGCCAGAAGGATCGTTTCCCTGCCCAGCTTGCTTCGGCGCACAGCGGCTCTCTCCGGTGTATTTCCGCACCTCTCAGAGAACGCCGCCGGGATGGATCGCCTTTCATCCTGCGCTGTCTCAGGAAGAACTCCACCGTTCTTCTGTTTCAGCTGCTCTTCCTGTGCTGTCGGCATGATCGCTTCGGGCAGTGCCTTTGCCGCTGCGGTTTCCGGTGTTTCCTGATAGACCCACATACTTCCCTGTCCTCCTGTTTTTCTGCTGTAAATTCTCAATGCCGGTGCCGTTCTGTACGCAGCATGCTGAACACCCCGCCCAGACAGCCAAAAACGAATACCAGTGCAAAGCGGGTCAGCTGCATTTCCGTTGGTTCAATGCCCTCCGAAAGACCGAACCCCAGCAGAAGCAGAACAAACAGTCCGCCCTGTACAGCACCGCAGATAAGGCCTCTGCTGTGATAGAAAAACGCCATGAGCCAGCCGCTGCAAAAGCTCCCGGCACAGACAATGGCACTGACCATGGGCCAGGCAGTGCTCTGCGCAAGGCTCTGGTTTGCCATCAGGTAGGCCAGACCGGCCATGCAGGCGGCGGTGAATATCCCACCAATGCCGAATGCAGCCAGTGCTTCCAGGATGGGTAACTTCTTCTGTTCCAACATAAAAACCCGCCTCCCTGCACTACTGTATGCAGAGGGGCGGGTAAAAAAGACCTTGCTTTTAGAGATTACTTCTTTGCGTTGGCAGGAGCATTGTCCATGTTCAGCTTCTCAACAGAGCTGATCGCATTCTTGGTGAAGCGGATCTTCACACGGTCAGAACCGGTTTCCAGAACAAAAGTGTCATCCTTGATGGCGACCACACGGCCAACAATACCGCCGATGGTCACGACCTGATCACCGATCTCCAGAGCTGCACGCATGGCAGCATCCTTCTTCTCCTGCTTCTTCTGGGGACGATAGATCATAAAGTAGAGCAGGACCAGCATCAGAGCCAGGGTGAAGAACAGGCTGAGATAGCTTTCAGTGGTAGTAGTCAGAAATTGCATGGGACAAAGTCTCCTCTCAAAATTCAGATAAACTCATTATAACCGCTTCTGCTCCCTCTTGCAAGGGAAAAGCATGAAAAAGCTCAAATTCTTGTATCCAGCAGCTTGACATAACGGTCATGGAATGCGGTAAAGGTGCCTGCATCCAGTTCATCGCGGATGCGCTCCATCAGGTGGTTGTAGAACCACAGGTTGTGCATAACGGCCAGACGCATGCCCAGCAGCTCCTCTGCCTTGAACAGGTGGCGGATATAGGCACGGGAGTAATTCCGGCAGGCCGGGCAGCCACAGGTAGGGTCAATGGGGCGCTCGTCACGCTCATACTTTGCGTTCTTGATATTGATGATGCCGCCCCAGGTGTTCAGGTGGCCATGGCGGGCATTGCGGCTGGGCATGACGCAGTCAAACAGATCCACGCCGCGGGAAACAGCCTCGATCATGTTGCCAGGGGTGCCGACACCCATCAGATAGCGAATCTTATCCTTGGGCATATAAGGCTCCACCTCGCTGATCATCTCGTACATCACCTCAGCAGGCTCACCCACGGCCAGACCGCCGATGGCGTAGCCGTCCAGCTCCAGCTCCGCGATCTGCTTCATGTGCTCTACACGCAGGTCAGCAAAGGTGCATCCCTGATTGATGCCGAACAGCAGCTGGTCAGGGTTGGTGGCCTTGCCCTCCTGCTTCAGGCGGGCCATCTCAGCCTTGCAGCGCTTGAGCCAGCGGGTGGTGCGCTCACAGCTGGCTTTGGAGTACGCGTGCTGGGCAGGATTCTCCACACACTCATCAAAGGCCATTGCGATGGTAGAGCCCAGGTTTGCCTGGATCTGCATACTCTCCTCAGGGCCCATAAAGATGCGGTGGCCGTCCAGATGGGAAGCAAAGGTCACGCCTTCTTCCGTGATCTTACGCAGCTTGGACAGGCTGAACACCTGGAATCCGCCGCTGTCGGTCAGGATGGGGCCGTTCCAGCGGGTAAACTTGTGCAGGCCGCCCATATCGGCTACCAGCTGATCACCGGGGCGCAGATGCAGGTGGTAGGTGTTGCAGAGCATTACCTGGGTGCCGATCTGCTGCAGATCCTGCGCGGACAGGCCGCCCTTGATGGCACCAGCGGTGGCAACATTCTGGAAGGCAGGGGTCTGCACCGTGCCGTGTACGGTCTTGAACTCGCCCCGCCGGGCGTTGTGCTCCTGCTTGAGCAGCTTAAAAGTGGTCAAAGAAGGCATAAGTTTTTTTCCTTTCTGTGTACGGAAAACAGCCGTACAGCCTTGTGCCGCCGGGCAGGCGGCAGGTTCAGAAGTGGTGGATACCAAGCTGCCGAAACGGTTCCGGCAGTGTTTTGGTCTTTTGGGAGAGCGGGTGCTGAGGGATCACAGGATCAGCATAGCATCGCCGAAGGAAAAGAAGCGGTACTTTTCCTCTACGGCAACTTTATAGGCAGCCATGGTCTTTTCGTAGCCGTAGAGGGCAGAGACCAGCATGATGAGGGTGCTTTCCGGCAGGTGGAAGTTGGTGATCAGGCCATCGATGCAGTTGAACTTGACACCCGGGTAGAGAAAAATAGAGGTATTGCCGCTGCAGGCCTTGATCTCGCCATATTTTGCGGCGGCGGCTTCCAGCGTGCGGCAGCTGGTGGTGCCAACGGCGATCACGCGGTGCCCGGCGGCCTTGGTTTCTCGGATGCGCTGAGCAGTCTCCTCGCTGATGGAATACCACTCACTGTGCATCTTGTGATCCGAGATCTCGTCCTCCTGCACGGGGCGGAAGGTTCCCAGACCCACATGCAGGGTAACCTCGGCAATGCCGACACCCTTGGAACGGATGGTATCCATCAGCTCCGGGGTGAAGTGCAGGCCTGCCGTGGGTGCAGCAGCGCTGCCCAGCTCCTTGGCATAGACCGTCTGATACTGGCTCTGATCTTCCAACTGCTTGGTGATGTAGGGTGGCAATGGCATCTTGCCAAATTCATCCAGTTTTTCATAAAGGGTCTCGGTGTCATAATAGAATGTAACAAACTTGTTGCCATCCTCCAGCGTTTCGTCCACCACAGCGGTCAGGGTGCCGTCACCAAAACTGACCTTGGTGCCGGGCTGCATCCGCTTGCCGGGCTTTGCCAGGCACTCCCACTGATCTCCCTTGACCTGCCGCAGAAGCAGCAGCTCGCACACAGCACCGGTAGGCTGCTTGACACCCACGATGCGGGCGGGCAGCACCTTGGAGTTGTTGACCACCAGCAGGTCACCCGGCTCAAGATATTCCGGCAGATCGCGGAAGATCCGGTGCTGGATGCTGTCGTCCTTCTGGCTCAGAACCATGAGCCGGGCCGAGTCTCTGGGGTCTGCAGGCTCCTGTGCAATGAGTTCTTTGGGTAAATCATACCAAAAATCTTTTTTTAACATACTTTGCATTTGCCTTTCCGATGATTGACACGAGTGCCGTATCAATGTTATCATAAAATCTGTATAAACAGTATCTATTATATTGCAAGGTCGGCTGGTTTGCAAGCCGTGTTCGATGTAAATTTGCTTTTATTGAAAGGAAAGGTGCTGGAAATGGAAAAACAGTATAAAGTTGGTATCGTTGGTGCAACGGGCATGGTGGGGCAGCGTTTTGTGACCCTGCTTGAGAATCATCCCTGGTTCAAGCTGACCACGCTGGCCGCGTCCGGCCGCAGCGCAGGCAAGACCTATGAGGATGCCGTTGGCAGCCGCTGGGCAATGACCACCCCGATGCCCGAGAGCGTCAAGAAGATGGTCGTGCTGGATGCCGCCAAGGTGGAAGAGGTCGCTTCTCAGGTCGATTTCATCTTCTGCGCAGTCAATATGCCCAAGGCCGAGATCAAGGCACTGGAAGAGGCTTACGCAAAGGCCGAGTGCCCTGTGGTCTCCAACAACAGCGCAAACCGCTTTACCCCGGATGTTCCCATGGTCGTGCCTGAGATCAACGCGGACCACATTGAGATCATCCCTGCCCAGCGCAAGCGTCTGGGTACCAAGCGCGGCTTCATTGCGGTCAAGTCCAACTGCAGCCTGCAGAGCTATGTGCCTGCCCTGCATCCTCTGATGAAGGAGTTTGGTGTCAACAAGGCTCTGGTCTGCACCTATCAGGCCATTTCCGGTGCAGGCAAGACCTTTGACCGGATGCCCGAGATCGTAGATAACGTCATCCCCTACATCGGCGGTGAGGAAGAGAAGAGCGAGCGCGAGCCGCTGAAGCTGTGGGGCCACATCGAGGGCGATCAGATCGTCAACGCCGAGAAGCCCACGATCACTGCGCAGTGCTTCCGTGTCCCCGTTTCTGACGGCCACACCGCCGCCGTGTTTGTAAGCTTTGACAAAAAGCCCACCCAGGAGCAGATGCTCGAGGCCTGGGCTAACTTCCGCGGCCCTGCACAGGAACTGAACCTGCCCAGCGCACCCAAGCAGTTCCTGCACTACTTCACTGAGCCCGATCGTCCTCAGCCCAAGCTGGATCGCAACACAGAGAACGGCATGGCTGTCTGCATCGGCCGCCTGCGCGAGGACACCCTGTTTGACTACAAGTTCGCCTGCATGAGCCACAACACCCTGCGCGGCGCTGCCGGCGGTGCCGTGCTGCTGGCTGAGCTGCTGGCAGCAAAGGGCTATTTTGACTGAACAACACGTTCCTGACGGAGCGTACAAAGGAGTTTTATACTATGAAGAATCCTGTCTTTACCGGCGCGGCGGTGGCAATCATCACCCCCATGTACGAAGATGGCAGCATCAACTTTGATGAGCTGGGCCGCATCATTGAAGATCAGATCGCACGGGGCACCGATGCTATTGTGATCTGCGGAACTACCGGCGAATGCTCTACCATGACCGATGAGGAGCAACTGGCCGCCATCAAGTTTACGGTCGAGACGGTCAATCACCGGGTGCCTGTTATTGCGGGTGCTGGTTCCAATGATACCGATCACGGCTGTGCACTGGCAGCAAAGTCTGCTGCCTGCGGTGCCGATGCCCTGCTGCTTGTGACCCCCTATTACAACAAGACCACACAGGCAGGTCTGGTGGCCCACTTTACCGCTATGGCCGAGGCGGGCGGCATCCCGGTTATCCTGTATAATGTACCTTCCCGTACCGGTCTGAACATCACCCCCGAGACAGCACTGGAGCTGAGCCGGAATCCGCTCATCAACGGCATCAAGGAGGCCTCCGGCAACATCTCTCAGGTGGCCAAGATCGCTCAGCTGTGCGGCGACGAGCTGAACATCTACTCTGGCAACGATGATCAGGTGGTCCCCCTGCTGTCTCTGGGCGGCAAAGGTGTCATCAGTGTGGTCTCCAATGTCAAGCCTGAGTTGGTGCACAACTGCTGCAAGGCATGGTTTGAGGGCGACACCAAAACTGCCTGCAAGCTGCAGCTGGAGATCCTGCCCTTGGCGGATGCACTCTTCTGCGAAGTAAATCCCATCCCTGTCAAGTACGCCATGAATGTGCTGGGCTGGGAGGCCGGTCCCTGCCGTCTGCCGCTGGTCGAGCCCAGTGATGCCCACAAGGAGAAGATCGAGCAGGCACTGGAGGCCGAAGGTCTGATTCAGGAATAAACAAAACAGCGCACAATGCCCGGTGGAAATGGTTCCTCCCGGGCATTTGCCGTTACAACAGAAAACGAGGAAACAAAAATGACGGATATTATCATTCAGGGCATTGGCGGCCGGATGGGTCACGCCCTCTGCGAGATGATTGCAAACCGGAGTGACTGCCGCGTGGTCGCCGGGATCGACCAGCAGGACGGTGAGCAGAACGGCATCCCCGTATACGACAGTCTGGATAAGCTGGACGGCAAGGGCGATGTCATCATTGATTTCAGCGCTCCTGTTGCTGTGGAAAAGGCACTGACCTATTGCGAAGCACACAAGATGCCCATCGTGGTCTGCACCACTGGTCTTTCCGAAGAGCTGCAGCTGAAGGTGGTGCAGCTGTCCCGCATTGTGCCCGTGTTCAAGAGCGCCAACATGTCCATCGGCATCAACCTGCTGTCGGAGCTGTGCAAGCGTGCATCGGCCATTCTGGGTGCAGACTATGATGTGGAGATCGTGGAGCAGCACCACCACAACAAGCTGGATGCCCCCAGCGGCACTGCCCTGATGCTGGCCGATGCCATCAACGAAGAGAATAACGGCGCATATCATTATGTTTACGACCGTTCCTCTGTACGCCAGAAGCGCGACCCCAAGGAGATCGGCATCAGCTCCGTGCGCGGAGGCAGCATCGTGGGCGACCACGAGGTGCTGTTCTGCGGTCCGGACGAGGTCATCACCCTCAAGCATACTGCATATTCCCGCAGTGTTTTTGCAAATGGCGCAATAAATGCTGCTGTCTATCTTGCAAAAAAGGAGCCGGGCCTGTACAATATGGGTAACATGATCGCAGAGCTGTAAGGTCTCTGCGTCTTCCACCATTTTGAGCGGCAGGAGGGCTGACGGAATGGAGCAGGCAAGACACGCGGCATCCACGAAACGACATGCGCGGCACGAACCGCAGAACCGGCGAAAACGAAAACCCGTTTTTCTGAGGATGATGGGAGTGCTGCTGGTGGCTGGTGCGGCGTTGGCCTGCTTTGGCTTCTGGCGCTTCCAGACTCCCGGCATCGTACATGGCCCCTTTGAGGACGAGCCTTCGACCGCTGAAAGCGTTCCCCCGCCCGAACCGGAACCGCAGCCTGTTACAACCACACTGCGTTTTTCGGCCACCGGGGATAATCTGATCCATGCTCCCATCTACAAACAGGCAGCCCGCCGGGCAGCGGAAGGCCAGCGATATAATTTTGACTACTGCTACGAGCACCTGCTGGATTTTTATGCCGCGCAGGATGTAAACTGGATCAACCAGGAAACACTCTGCAGCAAGGAACTGGAGCCTTCCACCTATCCCTGCTTTTCTACCCCCGGTGAATGCGCAGAGGCTCTTTACCGGGCAGGCATCCGGGTGTTTAGTCTTTCCAACAACCACACCTACGATAAAGGTGCCAAAGGTATCGCAGCAACGCTGCGGTTCTGGGACGAGATGCCGGAAGATGTGGTCACGACCGGCCTGTGGTACGGAAAGAGCGATTATGGTACTATCCCCCTGCAGACGGTAAACGGTGTGACGATCGCCTACCTCTCCTACACCGACCACACCAATGGCATCCCGCAGAGCAGTGCAATGACAGCCAATGTCATCTACACCAGCCAGCGGGATGTGATGGAACAACAGGTACGCAGGGCGCGTGAGCTGGCCGATTTCGTGGTGGTGGGAGTTCACTGGGGCGTGGAGGATAGCCACAAGATCACCCAGACCCAGCGGGACCTCGCCCAGCAGCTTTCCGACTGGGGTGCGGATGTTATTCTGGGCACGCACCCTCATGTGGTGCAGGATGCCGAGTGGAAAACCTCTGTGGATGGCCGCCAGACCTTTGTAGCCTATTCCCTGGGAAATTTCCTCAGCACCCAGAGCAAACCGGATCAACTCATCGGTGCCATCCTGACACTGGAGCTGAACAAGACGACGGACCCGGATGGCAGCGTTCACTGCGCTGTCGCTTCCCCGCAATTACATCCCACCGTGACCCACTATGATGCCGGTAAATCCAACGTCCGCACCTACCTCTTCCGGGATTACACGTCGGAGCTGGCGCAGGCGCACGGTGTCCGGGCCGCCTACCCCAGCTTTGGGATAGAGTACATTCAGAACGTATTACAAGCCAATATTAACAGCGCGTTTTTGACGCTCGCCTGAATTTGCAGCCCTTTGGGGCAGATTGGAGTGTTCATTATGTATGGTGTTTCCAAAATCAACATTGAGCCCAGCCTGATGATGATCAGTGTGCAGGATGTGGAGTTCAAGGGCAACAGCCTGGCCCGCTACCTGCAGATCTTTGCCGATACCGGCGTTGTGGTAGATATGATCAGTCAGAGCGCCCCTCACGGTACCAACATTGATTTCAGCTTTACCGCATCTGCCAGTGATCTGACACTGGTGATGAAGGCCATCTCTGCCGCCAATCTCGACAAGGATGCCAAGGCTTCCCCGCTGATCAGCGTCGGTTACTCCAAACTGAACCTCTTCGGTGAGGACATGGTCACCAACTGCGGTGTAGCTGCCCGGGCCCTGAACGCACTGGCCATGGCTGACATCGAGGTTCTGCTCATCACCACCAGCGATCTGGATATTTCTCTGCTGGTGCGCAGTGAGAACGAGGACTCCGCTTACGATGTGCTGAAGAAGGCCTTTGAGCTGTAAGTGCCCTTCTCTATAAACATTACACAAACGTAAAAAGCCCGGCGGTATCCGATTTATGGATACCGCCGGGCTTTTATCATACGCTGTTTCTAAAAGATTACAGGGTCACTTTGTGGTAGATCTTCTTGCCCTTCTTGATGACGATACCGTTCTTCAGCTGATCAGCGGTAAAGCTGACAGTGGGAGCAGCTACCTTTTCACCATCCACCAGGACACCGCCCTGCACAACCAGGCGGCGGGCCTCGCCGTTGGAAGCGGCCAGACCGGCCTTGACCATGAGGGTCAGGATGCCGATGGAGCCATCGGTCAGATCCGCTTCGGTCAGCTGAGTGGAGGGCATGTGCTCAGTGTCGGCAGCACCGCTGAACAGGGCACGGGCAGCGTTCTGGGCCTTCTCAGCCTCTTCCTCGCCGTGCACCATCTTGGTCAGCTCGTAGGCCAGGATCTCCTTGGCCTCGTTCAGACGCTGATCCTTCCAGGTGCTCATCTCATCGATCTGCTCCAGCGGAAGGAAGGTCAGCATCCGGATGCACTTCATCACGTCAGCATCGCCGACATTGCGCCAGTACTGATAGAACTCAAAGGGACTGGTCTTGTTGGGATCGAGCCAGACCGCATTGCCTGCAGTCTTGCCCATCTTCTTGCCCTGAGAATCGGTCAGCAGAGTGATGGTCATCGCATAGGCATCCTTGCCCAGCTTGCGGCGGATCAGCTCAGTGCCGCCCAGCATGTTGCTCCACTGGTCATCGCCGCCGAACTGCATGTTGCAGCCGTAGTGCTGAAACATGTAGTAGAAGTCGTAGCTCTGCATGATCATGTAGTTGAACTCGAGGAAGGACAGGCCCTTCTCCATGCGCTGCTCATAGCACTTGGCGCGGAGCATGTTGTTGACGGAGAAGCAAGCACCCACATCACGCAGCAGCTCAACATAATTCAGGTTCAGCAGCCAGTCGGCATTGTTCAGCATCAGAGCCTTGCCCTCAGAGAAATCGATGAACTTCTCCATCTGCTTCTTGAAGCAGGCTGCATTGTGAGCAATATCCTCCTTGGTCAGCATTTTGCGCATATCGGTACGGCCAGAGGGGTCACCGATCATGGTGGTACCGCCGCCGATCAGGGCGATGGGCTTGTTGCCAGCCATCTGCAGGCGCTTCATCAGGGTCAGGGCCATAAAATGGCCTGCAGTCAGGCTGTCCGCAGTGCAGTCAAAGCCAATATAGAAAGTGGCCTTGCCGTTGTTGATGAGGTCAATGATCTCATTGTCGGTGATCTGGGCCACCAGACCGCGAGCCTGCAGTTCTTCGTAAAGGGTCATGGGATTATCCTCCTGTTTTATCGGGCAGAGGACAAAAGAAAACGCCCCCTGCCAAAAATGAATTTGGCAGAGGGCGAGAAAATCGCGGTACCACCTCTGTTTGCCGCCCCCTCACAGGAACGGCCTCACGAGTGCGCCCCACAGAGATGGGATACACTCCTGCGTTTGTAACGCTCGCACGCGGCACAGCCTACTAGCCAAAGCATTCAGCCTGCAACTCCGGGAGGTATTTCCCCTGCTGTTCTGCACACCCCTTGCACCAACCGGGGTCTCTCTGGGCAGACACTGACAAGGTACTTGTTCCCTTCAACGTCTTTCAACAAAAATCAGTTTAGCACAAATCAGCAGGGTTGTCAATCACCGGTTTCATGCTCGGCCAGCCCCAGCATCTCTCTGGCATTGGCACGGGAAAGCTCCGTGACATGGTCACCAGAAATGATATGCGCCAGCGCGTCCACTCTGCCCTCGGTATCCAGCGGGTGGATCTCGGTATAGGTGCGTTCATTCGTGATATTCTTCTGGATAAGCAGATGGCAGTCGGCCAGTGCAGCGATCTGCGCTGTGTGGGTGATGCAGAGGATCTGGTGATCTTTTGCGCTCTGTTTGAGCACCTCACCGATGCGGCTGGCTGCCTTGCCGGATACGCCGCTGTCGATCTCATCGTAGATGACCGTAGGCACTGCGTCCTTATCGGCCATGGCATTTTTGATTGCCAGCGTGATACGGCTCAGTTCACCGCCGGAAGCGATTTTTGCCAGCGGTTTGGGATCCTCACCGGGGTTTGTGGAAATATAAAACTCCACGCTGTCCTGGCCATGGCTGGCCAGCGGGCCGCGGGTATGGCGCAGGGTCATGCGGACACCGGGCATGTTCAAAAAATCCAGTGTGCCGGAGATGCGCCTGTTCAATTCCTCAAAGGACTTCAGGCGGGTCTGGGTCAGTACCTCGGCCTTATCCCGGGCCAGTACATAGAGCCGATGCTTTTCAGCCTGCAGGTGCTCTGTCCGCTCCTGTGAGAATTGGATGCGGTCCAGCTCTTCCCTTGCCTGCTGTCCAAATGCGATGATATCTTCCACAGTATCACCGTATTTCCGCTTAAGCTTGTAGATCAGATCCATCCGCTGTTCGATCTCATCCAGCTCTGCATCATTCGTCTCGTAGCCCTCCAGCCGCCCGATCAGGTCAGCAGAAAGGTCTTTTGCGGTGTAATAAAGATCCAGCAGCTGTCCGGCGGCAGCAGAAAGGCCGCTGTCCAGTTGGGCGGCACCATCGATCGCATTGGAAGCTTCCCCCAGCAGATCAACGGCACCCGGGGCATCATCTCCGCCCGAAAGCAGCGCATAGCTCTGGGAGATGCGCTCCCGGATGGTGGAGGCATTTGCCAGCACCTTACGGCGGGCCGCCAGCGTCTCCTCTTCGCCTGCGGTCAGGCTGGCATCCTCGATCTCCTGTACCTGATAACTTAGCAGATCGATCTTTCGCTGTTTTTCACCCTCATCGGTGATGATGGCATCCAGCTCCTTTTTGACCTTGATAAGCTCCCGGTAAACAGCATAATACTCCTGATACACCGCCCCGTTCTGGGCGTAGGCATCCAGAATACCCTCATGGCGGGCCGGGTTCAACAGGCCTACGGAATCGTGCTGGCCGTTGATGTTGATGAGCCCACCGCACAGTTCCCGCAGAATGGCTGCTGTGGCAGGCATTCCGTTGATGCGGCAGGTGCTCTTGCCCTCGGCAGTGATCTCACGGCTCAGGGTCAGCGCTTCTGAGCGCTCATACCCCGCCTTTTCCAGGCTGTCCAGCACTGCAGGCGGAACATCATCAAATGCAGCCCGGATGACTGCTTTTGCAGCCCCCGTGCGCACCAGATCCTTGGAGGTGCGGTTGCCCAGAATGGCATTGATGGAGTCGATCAGGATAGATTTGCCCGCACCGGTCTCGCCGGTAAGGACATTCAGGCCCTTCTCAAAATGCACGTTGGCCTTCTGGATGACTGCAACATTTTCAATTTGCAGACTGCTCAACATGTTCGTTCTCTCCTGCCTTTATTTCTGCCCGATGTAATGCCCAAGCTCGGTGCAAATGGTCTTTGCGTCCCGCTCTGAGCGGGCCACGATCAGAAAGGTATCGTCACCAGAAAGGGTGCCGACCACATTTTTCCACTTGAGTGCGTCAAATACCTCGCAGGCCGCATTGGCCATGCCGGAATAGCACTTGACAAGCACCACATGTCCCGCAAAGTCCACCCCCAGGACAGATTCATGGAAGATGGTCTCAAACCGGGCCTGCATCTTGGGGTTCAGTACCTCGCTGTGGCCGGAAACATAGCGGTAGCCGGTGGTGGTGGCAGCTTTGACAAGGTTCATCTCCCGGATATCGCGGGAAATGGTCGCCTGTGTGGCATCAAAACCCTCCTTGCTCAGGTACTCCAACAGAGTCTCCTGCCGGCTGATGGGATTCTCCTGGATCAGGCGCAGGATGGCCTGTTGCCGCTTCTGCTTGCTCTTGTTATCCCCTCGGCTGGTGCGTCCCATGTGATCTTCTCCCTTCGTTGTGTTTGTATCATCGTCTGCCGCGCAGTTTCTGGTCAATGGCCTGGAACTGGTCGGCCTTGCTGAAGGTGATGAGCTGCACGACCTGGTCAGACAGCCGCACCTCCGCGGTGGCTCCGGCTTTTACGGAATAGCCCGCATCCCCATCACAACTGATAAAAACTTCTTCATCTGCCACCTGGCCCACACAGAGGTTGATCTTGCGCTCCTGTGCAAAAACCATAGCCGGGCTGGCAAGGCTGTGGGGGCAGATAGGCGTGACAACGATGCCCTTGGTCTGAGAATCAAGGATCGGTCCGCCTGCCGCCAGAGAATAAGCGGTGGAGCCGGTGGGTGTTGCCACAATGACACCATCGCCCCGGTAATGCTCCACCAGGATATCGTCACAATAGATGCTGAAATCCACCGCCTGCTGCAGGCGGCCCTTGGTCATAACCACATCATTCAGGGCATGGCCCTCCCAGCTGTCATCCCCCAGCACACGGACATAGAGCAGCATCCGGTTATCCAGAAAATATTCACCCCGGGCTACGGCGGAGAGCTTGGCTTCCATTTCATCGACCTCACAGGTGGCCAGAAAGCCGCACCGGCCCAGATTGATGCCAAGAATGGGCTTTCGGTATACCAGTGAGAGATTCGCCTCGTGCAGGATAGTGCCATCTCCTCCGATGGTCAGGATGACATCCGTCCGTTCCAGGCATTCCTTCTGGGTCAGATACTCCACGCCCATGGTCATGCACTCGGCCTGCAGGCCGTCCTGCATCAGCACCTGTGCCCCATGGGTCAGCAGGATCTGCGCCGCACGCTGGGAAATGCCGTAGGCCATAGCCTTGCCGGGGTTTGGGGAAATGTAGACGGTCATCGTCCGCGCCCTCCCTGATTTTATGGATTATGGTTCAGCGGTCCAGCGTAGAATGGCTGGATGCCACCACCTGTTCAGCAACCGCATCATCCAGTGCACCGGGTTCATCGCTCTTCTGAACGAACATCAGATATTCAATGTTTCCCTCAGGGCCCTTGACGGGGCTGAAATCCAGTCCGCAGACCTTGAAGCCGTTGGCAGCAGCATAGCCCATGGCGTTGTGCAGCACCTCACGGTGGGTGGCAGGGTCACGGACAACGCCGTTTTTGCCCACCTTTTCGCGGCCAGCCTCAAACTGAGGCTTGACCAGGCAGACACCCATAGCGTCCGGAGTGGTGATGGCCTGCGCCACCGGGAAGATATGATGCAGCGAGATAAAAGAGACATCTACGCTGAAAAACTCGATTGGCTCTGCCAGCTGGTCAAGGGTCACGTTGCGGATGTTTGTGCGCTCCATATTGACCACCCGCTCATCGGTGCGCAGACTCCATGCCAGCTGACCGTAGCCCACATCCACTGCGTAGACCTTGACTGCCCCATTTTGCAGCATGCAGTCGGTAAAGCCGCCGGTGGATGCGCCAATGTCCATGCAGACTTTGCCCTTGGGGGTCAGCGGAAAACACTGCATCGCCTTTTCCAGTTTCAGGCCGCCGCGGCTGACATAACCGATATCATGGCCGCGCACCTCCACCTTGGCATCCTCTTTGATCATCTCACCGGCTTTGTCTACCTTCTGTTCATTGACAAAGACCACGCCGGACATGATCATCGCCTTGGCGCGCTCACGGCTCTGGATCAGACCATGCTGAACCAGATATTGATCCAAACGAATCTTCAAGATTCTGCTCCTTTCCATGTACGGATGGCCTGTGCCAGATGTTCAGCATCCAGGCCGGTGCTCTGCTTGATCTGCGAAACCGTCGCATGGGGCAGACGCACATCCTCCACACCACGGTGGATATAAACACCCTGCCAGCCTGCTTTCCGCAGAGCCGTTTCCAGATGCTCACCGATGCCGCCGCAGGCTACGCATTCCTCTGCGAACAAAACAACGTCATATCTTGAAATTTCAGAAATAAGCTCAGGTGTAAAGGGATATAGCTTTACAAGCTTATAAACATCACAGGGAACGTTTTCTTCGCCCAGAAGCTTCGCCGCAGTCAGCACATCCTCGACTTCGTCGGCGTAACTGACCATTACAGCCTTGGCATCAGGGGCGGTATAGAGCCGGTCATATTCCCTGCCGGAACAGCCAAACTGCGCCAGTGCTGCGCTCTCACCACCGCGGGGATACCGGATTGCCCGGGGGCCATGCATCTCATCACTGAGCAGGATGGGCAGCCAGTGCCGCAGTTCGGCATAGTTGGAGGGCGAATAGACAGGGATCCCCACCTGACTGAGGAAGGCCGGGTCAAAGATTCCCTGATGGGTCTCGCCGTCTGCCGGAACAAAACCAGCACGGTCGATAGCAAGGACAACGTTCTCCTTCAGCAGGTTCACATCATGGATGATCTGGTCATAGGAACGCTGCAGGAAGGTGGAGTAGATGCAGACTACCGGCAGCATTCCCTGGCTGGCAAGGCCCGCTGCAAAGGTCACAGCATGCTGCTCTGCCATGCCCACATCAAAGAAACGCTTGGGGTGGGTGTGTGCAAAGAACTGCAGGCCCGTACCATACTTCATTGCGGCCGTGATGGCACAGATCTTCTGGTTTTCTGCGCCCTCCTTGTTCAGAACATTGCCGAACACCGTCGAAAAAGACTCCTTGGGAGCCACCTCAGGGTCAGGGATGCTGTTGACCAGATCGAAGGTCGAAACACCATGGAAGTTACCGGGGTTGCTCTCAGCCGGGGCATAGCCCTTGCCTTTCTTGGTCACGACATGCAGGAAATGGGGGCCGGGCTGCCTGTGGATATCGCGCAAGATCCCTTCAAGCTCCGGCTCATTGTTACCATCAAAAGGACCATAATAGTGGAAGCCCATATCCTCGAACATGGTTGAGTGATACATTGCCCTGCGCACCATGGCCTTGCTGTTCTGGATCGCCGATTTCAGCGGTGGTCCAATGACGGGCACGCCATCCAGAAAGGAACGCACATTTTCCTTGGCATCGTAATAGCGGCTGGTGGTGCGCAGATGGCTCAGGTAGCGGGACAACGCGCCCACATTCTTGGAAATGGACATCTTGTTGTCGTTCAGGATGACCAGCAGATTGTCCAGCCCGCCGATATTGTTCATCCCCTCGTAGACCATACCGCCGGTAAAGGCACCGTCACCAATGAGAGCAACCACCTGTCCCGGCTCGCCCCGCAGCTTTTTGGCCCAGGCAATGCCCACAGCCAGCGAGAGCGCAGTATTGCCGTGACCGGCAATAAAAGCATCATGCTCACTTTCGTTGGGGTTCGGGAAACCGGAAATGCCATCCAGCTGCCGCAGCTTGGCAAAGCCCTCGCGGCGGCCGGTCAGCAGCTTGTGGGTATAGCACTGATGGCCCACATCAAACACGATCTCATCCGTGGGGGTGGTCAGCACCCGGTGCAGAGCCACCGTCAGCTCCACAGCACCCAGATTGGATGCCAGATGGCCGCCGGTCTTTGATACGTTATCCAGAAGAAATTCACGGATTTCTGCGCAAAGCTGCACGGTCTGCTGACTGGACAGCTTTTTCAGATCGCTGGGCTGAGAGATTTTCTCCAGCAAAGGCGAATTCATAAATTCACGTCCTTCTCACGTTTTGAAATGGGGCGCTCAAAGGCCCATAGGATAGAGGAAGCCGACCAGTACACCCAGTGCAAAACCGGCCATGACCTGCAGCGGAGTGTGACCGACCATCTCTTTCAGGTGCATATTCTGCAGGAAGGGATTGTTTTTCTCGGTCACTTCGATCCACTGCTCCAGCATCTTGTTCAGCACCTTGGCCTGCTCGCCGGTCTCGCGGCGCACACCCATAGCATCGTGCATGGTGATGATGGCAACAACTGCGGCCACCGCAAAGATAGCCGAATGGATGCCCTCGCTGCGTGCCGTAGCAATGACCATAGCCGTTACCGTGGCGCTGTGGGCACTGGGCATACCGCCATCGCCCCACATCCGCTCCAGCTGGAACCTGCCCAGCAGGACAAAGTTGATGATGGTCTTGAGCACCTGCGCCACAAACCAGGACAACAGGGATACTGTAAGGATCTCATTGAACGTCAGGACGCTATGGATAAATTGCATGGTAGTTCCACCTTCTTATTTTTTCGGATCAGCTGCGGCGCACCAGCAGCTCTTTTGCCAGCTGCTCCAGGAAAGCGGCCTTTTCGCCAAATTCCGCGTGCAGGGAGGCGCAGGTCTCGTTGTTCAGTTTTTTTGCCAGCTCCATGGCACCCTCGGCCCCATACAAGGTCACAAAGGTGGTCTTGCCGTTCTCACTGTCGCTGCCAATGGGTTTGCCCAGCTGTTCGGCGGTGCTGGTCACATCCAGCACATCGTCCACGATCTGGAACACCAGACCAATGCCGAAGGCATAGTCCTCCAGCTCCTTGCACTGGGTCTCATTGGCCTGAGCAGCGGCAGCACCCATCTGAACAGCAGCATTGATGAGCGCACCGGTCTTGTTCCGGTGAATCAGCCGCAGCTGCTCTTCAGTGGCAGCCAGTGCCTCATATTTCAGGTCAAGCTCCTGCCCGTAAACCATGCCATGGCTGCCCGCACCAGCGCCCAAGGCCCTTGCGGCCCGCACACTGACAATGGGCGAAGCCGGTGCATTTGCAACCACGTTGAACGCCTCGGTCAGCAGTACATCGCCGGCCAGCATAGCCGTGGATTCACCAAAGGCCTTGTGGCAGCTGGGCTTGCCCCGGCGCAGATCATCGTTGTCCATGCAGGGCAGGTCATCATGGATCAGAGAATAGCAGTGCAGCATCTCGACCGCCGCCGCAAACTGCTCGGCTGCTTCAGCGCTGCCGTTGAGCATATCGCACACGGCCAGAACCAGCACCGCGCGGATGCGTTTGCCGCCGCCCAGCAGGCTGTAACGGGCAGCCCGGCAGACCTCAGATTCCTCGGGCAAAAAAGTCTCGCAGGCCTTTTCCAGTGCCTGATTTGCCCTGGCAAGATACTCTTGATACTGCTTCGCGTAATCCATGAAACTTCCTCCTTAATGTGCGGCATCCGGCCGGGGGGCCCGCTGCGCGTCGATCTCATCCAGCTGCAGCGTGGCCTTTTCCAGCGTACCGTTACAATAATCCATCAGGGATGCGGCTTCGGCATAGAGTTTAACCGATTCCGCCAGCGTTGTTTCCGGCTGCTGCATCTGTTCAAGGATGGCTTCCAGCCGGGTCATTCCATCCTCAAAGCTTTTGGGTGCTCTCATCCAGTTCCTCCACTGTGTTGACCGTGCAGGTCACGCGGTGTTCCGTGCCCCGGAGTTTACAGGTCTGCCCGGGCCGGAGTGCATCCGGCGTGCAGATCCTTCCCCTATTGTCCTGCACCATGGCATAGCCGCGGGCCAGCACACCGTAGGGGTTCAGGGATGCGGCAAGTGCTGCCGTATGCTTCAGACGCAGCTCTCCGGCCTGCAGCTTACCTCTGGCGGCAGTTTGCAGCCGCCCGGCTAGAGTATCCAGGCGGGCAGCACGCTCCTCCAGCGCTGCCTGTACACCGGCACGGGAAAGCAGCTGTTCGGTCTGTTCCAGCCTATTATAACATAAACTCAGCTTAAATTGGATACAATTGTGAATATTTTCTTCCAAAGTGCATAATTTCCGTCCTTGTTCGGCACAGTCGGGCACAGCAAGCTCTGCCGCCGCTGAGGGCGTGGGCGCGCGCTGATCTGCCACAAAATCCAAGATCGTAAAATCGATCTCGTGACCAATGGCGCTGATGAGGGGCGTTTTGCAGCGGTAGGCCGCCCGGGCAATGACCTCGGCGTTGAATACCCACAGGTCCTCCCGGCTTCCGCCGCCGCGCGCTACAATGATCTCGTCCACCCGCCCGCTTTTGTCCAGCCGGGTAATGGCATCGGCGATCTCCTCTGCCGCTTCAAAGCCCTGCACATTCACAGGAGCCAGCAGCAGACGCACTGCGGGCCAGCGCCGACCGATGACATTGCGAATATCCTGCAGTGCAGCACCAGTCTTGCTGGTAACAAGGCCGATACACTGCGGGAACCGGGGCAGCGGCTTTTTATGCTCCGGTGCAAAAAGCCCTTCTTTGTCCAGTTTTGCCTTCAGCTGTTCAAAGGCCAGTTGTGTCGAACCGATGCCGTCCGGAAACATGTCGTTGACATAGACCTGAAACGCACCGTCCCGCTCGTAGAGGGTCACACGGCAGCGCACCACCACCTTCATGCCCTCTTCGGGCTGGAAGCCCAGCCGCCGCGCATCGGAGCGGAACATCACAGCCCTGACGCTGGCGGCTTCGTCCCGCAGGGAAAAGTAGCAGTGTCCGCTCCGGGCGTTCTGCACAAAGTTGGCAATCTCGCCCCGCAGGGCCAGATCGAACAGAACATCATTCACGTCCAGCAGATTCTTGACGTACCGGTTCAGGGCCGAGACTGAGATCACTTCAGCCATAATCCAGCCCCCTGTGCGGCAAGAATGGACACACCGATGGCGTTGTCGCTGGAATACTGCCCGGGCACGAAATACACCTGCGGAAGGCGCTGCTGCACCCAGGTGCGGATGATATCACTGCTCATCACACCGCCTGCACAGACCACAGGTAGGCCGGGGTATTCCTTCTGGGCGGCTTTTGTCATCTTGACCACGGTGTCTGCCACACAGAGCAGGCAGTATTTGCAGACATACTCCGGGGTTTTGCCCTCATTCAGCAGGGCGTTGCACTGATTTTCCAGCCCCGAAAGACTGCACTGCATCCCCTTCACGCTGGATCTGGGCTTAATGGGTTCCTCACACAAGGCAGCCAGACGGGAAACTTCCACACCTGCCGGGAAGCCAAACCCCAGCTTGACCCCCACACGATCCACTGCCTGCCCGGCGTATAGGTCGGTGCTGGTACCCAGCGTGGTGATCTCCTTTACCTCATTGCAGAGCAGAAGATCCGTTGTACCGCCTGAGATGTGGAAGAGCAGCACTTTCTGGCGGAAGAGCTCTTCCCCTTTTGCTGCAAACAGCGCTGCCGCCGCATGTCCCTGCTGATGGGTGGTATGGATGAGCGGGATGCCCCGGGCCTGCGCAAAGGCTGTGGCCGCGCTGACACCCGCCAGGAAGCAGGGCATGTAGCTTCCCTCCACGGGGCGCGGCTTCTGGGAAACGCCCACTGCCGAGATTTGGGTCAGATCAAACTCCCGGCCAAGCTCCTCCAACATCTCGGGCAGAGCCACGGTATGGTGGAAGAGCGCATCACTCTGCCGCAGGCCCAGTTGGCCCTCCTTGACCGGCAGAAAACGTTTCTTTGCGCAAACAACCTCTCCGGCTGTGTGAAAAACCGCCAGAGAGGTTGCATAGTTGCTTGTGTCGATGCCCAGCGTATAGTGGTTCACTGTTCTTCCGACTCCACCGGCTCCGTATCCAGACCCTGCTCACGGGCAACAGCACCCAGCAGACCATTCACGAACTGATAGTCCTCATCTGCGCCGTATTTCTTGGTCAGCTCCACAGCCTCATTGATGACAACACCGGGCTTACGCTCGTCGCCATACAGCATCTCAGCCAAGCCGAGGCGCAGGGCCACCAGGCTGACGCGGGGCACGCGGGCCAGCGTCCAGCCCTTGAGACGGGCGGTGATGATCTCGTCGAGTTCGGCGGCGTGGTCGTTCATCGCGGCCAGCAGCTGGGTGGCGAATGCATCCGGTGCGGCCGATTCGGTTTCGGCGGGCACCAGCGGGGTCTCCGGCTCAAAGGTGGCGGCAAATGCCGTCAGAAACGCCGTCTCGCGGGATTCGCGGCGGGTCTGCTTTTTTTCCATACTTGGTTCCTGTCTTTCCTTTTCTCTACGAATTCTCTACTAAACGCTCAGGCCTGGGCGGCAGGCTCGGCCAGGCCGACGACCAGCACATCCACGCGGGCCACCGTGATGCCGGTCATGTTCTGGATGGTCTGCTTGACATTTTCCTGCACTTTCTCGCAAAGGGGCATGATCTTGCTGCCGTATACAGCGGTCAGGTGTACGGTAACGGTGGCAATGCCATCCTCCAGCACCACGTTGACCGGCTTCTGCAAGCCGGTACGGCCCAGCAGGCCGCGGACATTCTGGCTGCCGCCGGTCGTCACTTCGGCCACGCCGTCAATTTCCAGGGCCGCCAGCCTGGCGATCTTAGCAAGAACTTCGGTAGATATTTGCAAGCTGCCGCCGATGGTCTTCTGTACATCCATGTTGTGTACCCTCCCGTTGCATGCGGTTTGCAAAACTGCTGTTGCAGCTTACAATTGCCGCCATTTTAGATAGTATAGTTTAGTTTACCACAAAACCATGCCATTTGCAACCGATACACAAGTTTTCACGGTTATTTTACTTCTACGATCGTGATGTCCTGGGCCGCCAGCCCTTCGCACTGGCTGAGCAGGGCATCCCGGATGCGGGTGACCTCGGCGGCAGTGAGGGCGTCGTTTTCTGTCATGACGGTAACGTTGGCTTTTTTGCCCTCTAAATCTACCACGCAATCGGCAAAGCCTTTGGATTTTATTAAAGTTTCCAGCTTGGTTTCAAGAGTGATGCTGCTTACTTGCGCGGCCAGGTCCTCTGTCAGCTTTTTCTTCTCAGCATCGCTGAGTTTGGCGTCTTTCAGGGATTTTTTCAGAGTGTCCAGTGCTTCATCCCGGGCTTTTGTGCGGGCCAGGCGGGCAGACTCGAAAAACTCTGCGCCCGAATCTTTGCTTACGCTGACCATCTGGGCCTCCCCGTAGTTTTTGCCGGTGGGGGCCTGGGTATCGGTGGTGTCCACAGCCGCGGCGGTTTCTACGGCGGTGTCATCGGTCAGCGGGTCAATGACGGCGGAGACCTCCTGCGCGGTACCGTCGGCAATTGCACCCACCGTTAGATCCTGGGGTGCGGCTCGGGCAAAGGACCAGTTCAGGTAGACAGCCGCCCCCAGCGCCAGGGCCAGAACAGCCGCCGTAGCCTGCCGGGTACGGTTCTTTTTTGCGGGATTCGGTTTCATAGCAGTCCCTCCCTTGGGTCAGTTGTGGGGTATTGCGTCGGCCAGCGCCGCCACAGTAACATGGTTGGCCCCCTCCCCGGTCAACGCCTGTACCAGGGCAGTGATGCGTGTCTGGACGGCGGGGTCTTCGCCGCCCTGGCAGAGCACGGCCACGCCCTGCACCTGGGGCGTCTGGATAGTTTCAACAAGGCCGGTGCCGCCCGTGATGACATGCTTGCTGGCAGCGGTGCCGTCGGCGGAAGTCTCTCGGGTGGGAGTATACCAGGAATTTCAGAACCAGGGAATTGCCCGGAAACTTCTCGTGGGCGTGATGGAAGAACTGAAGAACCGGGGATATCAGGCCGTGCATCTCCTTGTTGCAAAAGATAATGTAAAAGCGCTCCGTTCTTACGATAAGCTGAATTTTGAGAGCGTGGGAGAGTGCGAACTCTGGGGACATATGTACTGGTGTTATGAGAAAGCATTATAGAAAGAATTGAAAAAAATATGCACTTTTCAGACTGGGTATTGATGAACAACCAGTAAGGGAGGTGCATATTTTTGTATAAATCGCAAGTGCTTCGA
>OIXA01000487.1_pt1 | contig 57626 bp, 43 predicted proteins | sample 1587721 | NCBI WGS metagenome assembly OIXA01 (sample SAMEA3888900, study PRJEB22519) | human gut metagenome | biome: human gut; feature: human-associated habitat; material: faeces | place: Denmark | collected 2013
TACCCTCACCCTAAATCCCTCCCCTCGGGGAAGGGACTTGCTTTCGCCCTCTCGGACTCCATAAGCGGTGTTTCGCAAGTGCGAAACTTAACAAACAAATTTACAGATTTTCGCCCCATAATTCAACAGCAGCAAACAAAAAGTCGTAACTTTATGGCCGTTATGAAAAAGGTTCTGATCATTACATACTATTGGCCCCCGACCGGCGGTTCCGGTGTCCAGAGATGGGTCAAGTTCAGCAAGTATCTGCCGCAGTTCGGGTGGCAGCCGATTATCTACACTCCCGAGAACCCGGAGATGACCAGCGTCGACAAGACATTGGAAGAGGATATACCGAAAGAGGCTGTCGTCATAAAGAGGCATATAACAGAGTTTTACACTCTCTATCATAAACTTACAGGAAAGAAGGATGCCACCAAAGAAGAGGTGAATCCTATTAATAATCAGAAAAAGACTTTCAAGCAGAAGCTGATGCTTTTCCTGAGAGGCAACTTGTTCATTCCTGATCCGCGCGTGACGTGGGTGAATCCGTCAGTACGTTTCCTGAAGAAATACTTGAAGGAGAACCATGTGGACGCGATAGTGAGCACCGGCCCGCCACAATCCATGCATCTGATAGCCAGACGTTTGTCCAAGGCGACAGGTATTCCGTGGGTGGCCGACTTCAGAGATCCGTGGACAAAGATGTTCTATTTCAAGCATTTATGTCTATGCGGATGGGCTGAACGCAGGCATCACAAACTGGAGAAGCAGGTCTTGGATGACGCTTCCGTAGTGGTGGCCGTATCCCCTCTCGTCCAGGAAGAGTTCCAGGCCATGACCGGCACGCCTGTAGAGCTGATTACCAACGGGTTCGACGATGACGATTTCAGCCAGGTAGTAGAGCCTGACGGTTATTTCAATGTCACCCATACAGGGCTTTTCGCATCTGACGGCAATCCGGAAATAATCTGGCAGGCGCTCGCGGAAAAATGCAGGCAGGATGCCGAGTTCGACAAGATGCTACGTATAAGACTGGTGGGCAAGACCGACAACGAAATCATAGCATCGATTCTGGCAGCAGGTCTCGGTAGTCACCTTGTAAACCTTGGATATCAGAATCATAACGTAGCCGTAAGGGAACAGAAGAACGCATCGCTGCTGATTCTTCCTCTGCGCAAAGAACCCGAATACAGGGCGACTCTGCCTGGAAAACTCTTCGAATATCTGGCATCCATGAATCCGATTTTAGGAATAGGTCAGACGGACGGAGCGATGGCGCGCATAGTGAACCAGACCAAGACAGGGGTAGTTTTCGGATGGGAAGATAAGTCTTCCGTATCTGCCTACATCGACTTGTGCTGGCGTAATTTCAAGGATGCCGACGATTACGAAGACATCCAGGTGGAGCACTCCGGAGAGACAGATCTCAGTGAAATTCTTGAGCGCAATGACAAGGCCGAAACTATCCGCCAATTCTCCCGTAAAGCATTGACAGCCAGAATGGCAGATTTACTGAACAGTCTAACAAAGTAAGCGTTCATAACTATCTTAACGCTCACCAGATAAACTCAAGAAAAGCCGGCGATTGACCGGCTTTTCTTATTTTTCACGACATCCATAAAGAACCCCGCCTGCAGAGGCGAGAATCAGCAGAATCAGCAGAATGGAAGAGGCTCTGGAGATATTCGAACTGATCCTATATGACGCAGGCTCGAAACGCATCACAATATCGTGCTCGCCTGCAGGAAGAACCGCGCCGCGCAGAGTCCAGTTCGCACGGAAGAGTTTCAGAGTCTCCGCAGGATTATCGGCCAGGGTCAATGTCCATCCGTCAGGATAGTATATCTCACTGAATATCACCGCCCTATCTGACGCAGCCTTATAATGGTAGCGCAACTCGTTCGGCGCATATGAAGTCATATAGACCGTGTCTGACCAGGATGCCACCTTCGCTTCCGCACCCTTGGCTTCGCACGCTGAAATCGCCTCCGCAGCCCATTTGAAATCCGGACCGATGACTGCAGTTGTGTGAAGGTCAATGCTGGAGAGCTTCGATATTTCATCATTGGCAGAACCTGCCTGGGCAGCAGAATCGACGAACCACGCAGTGCCCATGGCATTAGGGTTCACGACTGGGGCTACTTTGTCATCCAGAATCACATACTTGTCATTCAGCATTGACAAAACCGGAACCTTCGGGAAGGAATCTGCGAGACCCTCCAACGAACCGGCAGCATTGACAGCAGCAATCACGGAATTAATCTCAGCGGTAAGATGGCGGTCGATCAGGTCCTGGTAGCGCTGCATCTTAACTGGGCTGTAGCCGCCGATATTCTTGTGCCAATAACTCGGGTGCGAATCGTTGAACACATTGACAGTCAAGTCGAGAACTCTATAGCTCTTCGCAGGGTCAGCCAAAATGGCCTCATCCACTGGACGCTTATTGAACTGGCTCTGGAAGTTTTTAGGCGTAACGAAGTGACTGTTATTAAGATAGCGTTTGCCGACCGCGAACATGTTCAGAAGCACCAATGCGGAGATGGCCGCGGCTGCGACATATCTCCTCTTACCGACGTAGGCATCATCGCCGGGAATGTCTTTAGGTTTGCTGTACGCCCACATAATCAGGACATAGGCAGCCACTATAAGGAAGAATGACATAAGTGCGTCATTTTCAAGGAGTTTCGCTCTATCAGCCTGAAGTGCAGCCACTAGGTCCGGGTGCATCTGCGAGTCCGCAGCGCCTGAGAAATCACCGGCAATGCCAGGAAAAATAGAGCAAAGTAAGCAGAAGCCGCCCGTAATTGTCAATGCTATTATGCCAGGTTTTCTGAATTGTTCAGCGGTAAATCCGCCTTTCAGGATCTTGTCCAGGACGAAGAAACCGAGCATCGGCAGGGTCACTTGGAGTATTATCAATGCCATGGAAACTGTCCTGAATTTGCTGTAGAATGGCATGTAGTAGTACCAGAACTTCGTGAACGGCATGAAATGATTTCCGACACCGAGAAGTATGGCTATTACAGTAGCTGCGAGTATCCACCATTTGTCACGCCCCTTACACATAAATAGTCCGAGAATGAACAGGAAGATGGTTATGGCGCCCATATACATAGGTCCCGCGGTAAACGGCTGAGGGCCCCAGTAAAGAGGCAGGGTTTTGGCCACTTCGCGAAGGTTCGGCTGTCCGTACTGCTTTAGAAGTTTAATAGTCTCTGATTTAGAGTAGTTTACAGCTCCGGATGACGCACCTCCGTTGAAGTCAGGAATCATCATGTTCGGCAGTTCTTGCCAGCCGTAAGACCAGGCTGTGGCGTATTCGAGGTCCAGACCTTTCGTCTTTCCGGAATTTTCGCTGCTCCCGTCCGCAAGTTCCGAACCGCCGCGCATGGTGTGTTTCGAGTAGTTGTAGGTCGGAATGAGTTTGTTCGCGTTCGCGCCAATGCCGATGATACCTATGGTCAGGAGCAATGCTGAAGCGGCGAAGAATTTGACGATTCCGTGTCTACGTTCCTTGTCGGCGACGAGCCATATAAAGAGACCTATGGCGTAGCAGAATATAATGATAGCCAGATAGTAAGATATCTGTATATGGTTTGCTTTTATCTGGAAATTGAGCGCCATGCCGAACAGGGATGCCCCGAGAATGGTCTGTGGAAGCCATGACTTCCAGGACGTGGATTTCGGGGATTCATCGGCATTGACCCTAAACATGCTGAGGGCGGTCCGGTAGGTGAAAATCACGGCGGCGAGGACCCACGGGAGCCAGGCGATGGCCATCATTTTGGTGTTGTGGCCGACCTGGATGATTTGCATGTTGTAGGAACAGAAGGCGACGGCGACAGCTCCGCCGATGGCGACGATGGGGCTGATTCCGAGGCTGAGCATCAGGAGAAACGCGCCTAACAAGGTGATAAACAGGTAGGTAGCAGGGCGTTTTCCTATAAGGAATGCGTTGTATATGGATTGGGTCCAGTCGCCTTCGGGGTTTCCGGTGAGCATGGTCGTAGGCATTCCGCCGAACATGGAGTCTGTCCAGGCGGTCCTGTCGTCAGGGTGCTCATCGTTCCACTGGTTGGCCTCATGTGCCATACCCACATATCCCGATATATCGCTCTGGTTCACTATTTTACCATCCAGCACTTGCGGAACGAATCCGTAAGAAAGTCCCAGGAAAAGGACTATTATGCCCAAAAACATAAGGGCTTTTTTCCATATTTTCTGCATCGTCGACGCTTTTTGTTTTCGGGTACAAAGTTAGTAACTCTCAGAAAATAACCGGCTATTTTCTGAGAGTTACTTAGTGGTTTTACGGGAAGACTGACAGATTTAGGCAAAGATCCCTACTCTACAGCCTGAGGCTCATCACCAGAGTTCTTGGGGTCCTTCTACTATTCAACATCGTTAACGGCGTTGGAACCCGGCACGAGAGTTTTATCCGCTGATACGGAAATACCATAAGATACATCTCTTACCCTTCCCGGCTGAGGTATAAGAATGCCTTTCTCAACAAGGTCTTTCACGTCTCTGCCAGCAGTGTCATCAGATACTTTAACCTGCTTGGCCCAGTTCTTAACATTCAACTTACCGCAGTAGCCATCGAGATAGATGTTAAGGGCTGTCTTCTGACGGTCAGACACAACAACCTGTGAATGTGTCTGCCAGAAGATTGATTTGTCAAGAATTGACGAGAGCATCTCCCCAGCACTCTCGATTGCACGGGACATACAATCCAGATACCAGTCTATCCAAAGTGTAATATCGCATCCTCCCTTCTGGCAGCGCTCAAGAATGTCGTTATACTTGCGTTTATCCTTGTTAATCTGCCTTGATATACTGAAGAAACGGAGTGTGGAGTCATCAGCCTGACTCAAAGCCATATCAGCAATAGCACGGCTGATTCGTCCGTTACCATCGTCAAAGGGGTGGATACTAACAAACCAGAAGTGCGCAACGGCAGATTTGATATAGTTCTTCGGAGTCGAATCTGCGTTAAACCAATCCAGGAATTTTTTCATCTCAAAGGGCACCACGTCTGCAGAGGATGCCTGATAATGAACCTTCTCCCTATCCAAGGTTCCTGACACAACTTCCATAGGATCCATCCTATACTTACCGACGTTTATGACCGCCATCCCGCTTCGTCCTGTAGGGAATAGACAGTTATGCCATCCAAACAGCCTGTCATCAGTAAGAGGCTGGTCGTATTTGCGCGTGGCGTCCATCATCATTTCCACTACACCCTCAATGTAATGGGAAGGCTCTACATCACCAACGATATGTACCCCCATTCTTCTTGCTACAGAAGAACGCACCTGGTCAGAATTCAATACAACGCCCTCAATCTCAGATGAAGCGAGGATATCATGAGTCAATGTTTCTACTGCAGCATTCATCTGAGCGTCGAATCCTATAGTAGAAAGCCTGCCCGCAAGAAAGCCAGCCGCCTTATTAACCTTGGCGAGTTTGGCATTAATTGCGTCTTTATCCCACGAGAAATTTGGCCAATCCTTAGTTTGATGTATATACATATCATTCGGTTTTAGACTGCAAATATAATCAAATGCGGTTAATAAACCGCAAATAATGCGGGCTATTAACCGCAAAGTACTCAACTAGTATTCTTTAAGCCATCAGTTCTACGCTGCCCCCTTCGCGACATTAGTATACACAAGAATGAGCATTGAATTACAAAATTCGAGAATATTTTTTGTATTTTTGTCTTTGGTTGAAATTACTTACAGATATGGCATCATACAAACCGGACTTTAACCGCCATTTTAAGACAGCAACTCTGGACGAGGTGAAATAATTTACGCGAATGGAAAAAGTTACATTAAACAACGGGGTCGAGATGCCGGTATTGGGTCTCGGCACATATAAGAGCACTGATCCTGTGGAGTGCAGCGTAAGCGTAAAAGCTGCGCTGGAATGTGGATACAGGATGATCGACACGGCACAACTCTATGGAAATGAAGACGTTGTCGGTAAGGCGATTAAGGAATCCGGCATTCCACGAGACGAGATTTTCATCACCACTAAAATCTGGTGCGACAACTTCAGCCACGCCAGAAAATCCGTCATGGAATCATTGACAAAACTCGGGACGGACTACATCGACCTGATGCTCCTTCACTGGCCGTATGGCGACATTTATGCGGCCTGGCGCGACCTTGAGGCGCTCTACAAGGAGGGCGTACTGCGCGCGATCGGAGTGTCTAACTTCAATACTGACAGGCTGATAGACCTCATAAACTATAACGAAATCCGCCCGGCAGTAAACCAGATCGAGACGAATCTGCAGGCACAGCGCCTGAAAGAACACGAGTGGATGACCCGACTGAACGTGCAGCACGAGGGATACATGCCGTTCGGCCAGGGACGCGCCAACGAAATGTTCGAAGACCCGAAAATCCTCGAAATCGCCGCAAAATACGGCAAAACCCCACGCCAGGTCGCGCTCAGATACCAGATCCAATGCGGCGTAATCGTAATCCCGAAGAGCGTAAATCCGGAAAGGGTTCGTGCCAATGCCGAAGTTTTCGATTTTGCTCTCTCGGATCAGGACATGGCTGCCCTGCGTTCGATGGACATGGAAAAACCGCTTACAGGAGATCCTGAGACACCGGAAAGAACCATGAAAATAACAGGGTTCAAGTTATAACAGCTACTGCACCATAAGATTGGCCATAGCCCGTCGCGCACTGTTGCTGCGGGCTGCGTTCATCTTTCCGAAATTCCAGGAAATAGAAAAGACAATGTTACGCCCTAAGACATTCGTGAAACTGTCCTGAACATAATTCTCGCGTACAATGTGAGATACAGGCCTCGCCTGATCCAAAATATCCGCGAACTCCAGGCCGAAACTCACGTTATAAGCCAATCCATCAGTCAAACTCTCGATAAAACCGCTCTCGCCCGAATAGAATCTATCACCCGAAGAGTTGCCCCAGAAAGACGACATAAAACTCTTATAATCCATGTTTTCCATGTCAATGCCGGATAACACTCCTTTGCTCTGATAGTTGACCTCACGGCTATAATTGACACCTCCAAACAAGACAGCACTAAGTTTTCCGTTCTTCGTAAGCGTCTTATTTAAATTCAGATTCAACGAATGAGAAGTAGATGGTTTCCTGGCATTTACAGGAATCGAGTACCTGATGCCGTTTTCATCGAACCAAATCGCGGAAACGCGTGCATCCTGCGTAATATAACCGCTGAAGTACAAAGCCCAGGACATCCTGATTTTCTTGAACCGACCATACCCATTTAACCAATACCTGTGCATCATCGACGGATGCAAATAAATATTACCAGCTGTGATTCTCGTAGGATCCAAGATATTGAACGAAGGAATGATACTGGCTGCAGACGGACGCTCAGAATCGAAGTCATAACCAGCGTATGCGTAATTCCCCTTTACAGACGTATTGAACTTCAAGAACGGAGAAAAAGCTAATGTCCAATCATCCTTACCAGTCCTCGTATCTATGCCATAAGACCTGGAATAATTCTCATTATTCACCCACCTTACAATACCGCCGAACTGCAAATTCGTCTCACCTTTATCATACTGCCCAAGTATTCTTCCATAATTACTTATGTAGTGGTTCTCCGATTTGGATGTATAATAATCATTGATAGAATGGTCCTGATTGAAAGCATCGCTGTTGCTTGTCCTTACCTTATAATAACTGGAGACAAACCCCTGGACCGCCCAATTCTTGCCTATCGGCTCGACATACTGAAAGCTGCCGCCATAAGTGTAATTATACCCGCCATTGTCATAAAAAAGGTTTCTGTCAATGCTGGCGTTATCTTTAGCGTACCACGTAGATGAATTCTCTCTGGAATCACCGTTGAAATTACCATAAGAATATGTACCTGTGACAGTTATGGACCTGCGCTTCTTTCCGAGATTCTTCACGCCGGCGGTAACCTTCGCTTCCTAAATAGCCTGAACATCAGGTTTCAACAGAATCTTTTTCAAATCAATAGTCTTCCTGACATAAATGGTCTTGTGATACGGCTTATATCCCATGAACTCGACATAGAAATCATACTCCCCTTTCGTAACGTCATTCATATGGATTTTTCCGTCAGGACCTGTAAGTGCGAAATTGGTGATGATTGTGTCCTTAACATGTTTCAAATAGACCGAAGCGAACGCAACAGGCTCTTTAGTAACCGAATCCGCTACTTCTGCCGTAAGATTGTAGGCAAGGTTATTAGTGAACATATCATATGAAATGACAGATTGCGCACTGATACCTGTTCCGAGAAACAACGAAACAAATAATGCAAGAAGAGTAGTTTTAAAACAAGTCAGCTTCATATCGTTAGTTCATTAATAGTCAGATAAATAATTATTTACAAATATAGTCAAATAAATAATTATTTATTACTCTACTTCCTAACATATACCGCGAAGGTGTAAGAATACCCTGTTTCAGGGTCGGTCTCGGCCGGAGTTTCCGACTCCAGTGTCCATACTGACGGGTCTATCGCCGGGAAGAACGCGTCTGCTCCCGGAATGACCGTATGTACGTGAGTGATATACAGTTTGTCGGCTGAGGTCAATGTTCTTTCATAGGTTTTTGCTCCACCTATGACGAAACAATGATCCGGCATTGACCCGGACGAAGAAGAATCTGCTGGGGCCGGCATCGGCTGGGCTGCGGCTGCGAAAGCTTGGGCGACGTCGGATACTTGGATCACACTTTCGGGAGCCTCGAACGGGGCGTGGGAGATGACGATATTCCTGCGGCCCGGTAACGGACGACCGATGGAAAGCCATGTCTTATAGCCCATTATGACAGGTGCGCCCATGGTGGTCTTGCGGAAATACTTCATATCCGCTGATATGTGCCACAAAAGTTCATTGTCACGGCCGATGGCCATATCGTCGGCTACTGCCGCTATTATGTATTTCTTCATATCTAAACTGCCACAGGGGCTTTGATTGCAGGCCAAGGATCGTAGCCTTCAAGTATAAAATCTTCGTATTTGAAGTCGAAAATGCTCTTCACTTCAGGATTAATCTTCATCACCGGAAGCTTGCGGGGTTCGCGGGAAAGCTGCAAATCCACCTGCTCGAAGTGATTCAGATAGATATGCGTATCGCCTGTCGTATGGATAAACTCTCCAGGTTCAAGTCCGCAGACCTGAGCTATCATCATGGTCAGCAAGGCATAAGACGCGATGTTGAACGGCACGCCGAGGAAGGTGTCCGCGCTACGCTGGTAAAGCTGACAGGAGAGTTTTCCGTCTGCCACATAGAACTGGAAGAGGCAGTGACACGGCGGCAGAGCCATCTGGTCTACTTCACCAGGATTCCACGCAGTCACAAGCATGCGGCGGGAATCCGGATGGTTTTTAATCATATCTACGACTTGAGTCAACTGATCTATGCTGCGTCCGTCAGGGGCAGGCCAACTACGCCATTGATGCCCGTACACAGGTCCCAGATCGCCGTTTTCGTCCGCCCACTCGTCCCAGATAGTCACGCCATGGTCCTTCAGATATTTAATGTTCGTATCCCCGGAAATAAACCAGAGCAGCTCATAAATAATGGACTTCAGATGAACTTTCTTCGTGGTAAGCAGCGGGAATCCTTCCGACAGGTCGAAGCGCATCTGATAACCGAAAACGCTCTGTGTGCCGACTCCCGTACGATCATGCTTTATGACGCCATCCTGACGGATATGACGCAGTAACTCAAGGTATTGTTTCATTTTATTTTACAGAGAATGCGAATATGATAGCCTGCTCGAACACCTCTCCCGGACGCAAAACTGCAGACGGGAATTCCGGCTCGTTAGGAGAGTCAGGATAGTGCTGACACTCGATGGCCACAGCATCATAATCATGGTAAATATGTCCTTTCTTTCCTGCAGGGCATCCTTCCAGCCAGTTTCCGGTATAAATCTGCACACCAGGCTGAGTAGTAATGACTTCCAGACATCTTCCGCTGGCAGGAGAATAAAGTTCAGCTGCCGTCTGAAGCTGTCCCGGCTCCACGCCGTCGATGACGAAACAGTTATCGTAGCCCTTTCCGTAGTTCAATGCCGGAAAATCAGCCTTGATGTCGCGTCCGATAGCCTTGGCATTGACAAAATCCATAGGGGTGCCGGCGACATCCTCAGGCTCTCCCGTAGGGATGAGCGTGTCATCGGTAGGCAGATACTGGGACGCGTTCAGCTTCAGGACGTGATTCAGGACGGTTCCGGAGCCCTCGCCGTCGAGATTGAAATATGAATGATTCGTGAGGTTCAGCACCGTAGGTGCGTCAGTCTCTGCTGTAAAGGTCAATGTCAATTCGTTGTCTCCAGACCACTCGTAGTGGGCCACGACCTTCAGATTTCCAGGATATCCGGCCTCTCCATCCTCAGAGAAATACATGAACTCCACAGCCTCCCCTTCTACTCGGCTTTCCCAAACCTGGTTCTGAAACCCGTCCGGACCGCCGTGAAGATGATTGCATGCGTTGTTGACAGGCAATGTATATTCTTTTCCGTCGAGGGTAAAATGTCCTTTGGCGATTCTGTTCGCATAACGGCCAGGGCATTTTCCAGCACATGGGCCATCACCGAAATATGACATGGGGTCATCATAGCCGATAACCACGTCTGCCAACTTTCCTTCCTTATCCGGAACAACGATCGAAACGATTCCTGCTCCAACACTTCCTAATTCCACGTAAGCTCCTGATTCATTGGTAATTCTGTAAAGAAAAATATCCTTTCCGTCAGGAGTGGTTTTCCAAAGATTCTTTTCTACCTTCATAATTATTTAGTGTTATTAATTCTCGCCTATCCGGCCTGCATCGCAAAAAGCTGAAGCGCCTCGAAAATCTTGTCTTGCGGAGCGTCCTTCATCAGCACTTTCTTATCCGCGTCCAAGAGATAGAGCGAAGGTATCGCACGGACATTGTAAGTCACATCAGTACGGATAATATAGTTGTTGTCATAGCCGCACAGCCATTCCTCAGGATACTCGGACGCATATTCCTTCCATTTGTCTATTTCCTGGTCGATATACACGTTCACGACTTTAAGTCTCCCGGATTTCTCCAGGCCTGAGACTTCAGGGCTACTCTCTATCATCTGCGTAATTTCCAAACAATTAGGACATCCTGGATTAGAGAAGAACAGCAAGATATAATCCGCTTTCACATCGTATAACCTATGATTTCTCCCAGCCAAATCCCTGAACGAGAAATCAGCCGCCTTCTCCCCTATCCTATTCAACGAACACATCTGCATCTCATATCCATACGCCGGCTTCATGCTCTCAGGAACGAACTCCGAAGTCGCAAGTCCCTTAAGATAAGCCAAATAGAACTCCTCGTTACGCAAAGGAGAGTTAGGGTCATAGAAGTATTTCTTCGCGAAATCAGTTATCTTTTCGAACACATTGGAAGAAGTGTCGCGCCTCTCATAATTCTCCACGATACGGAACAGCGATGATATCGACGCGGCAGCTTGATTTACAGGGACTTGCCAAAGCAGAGCCGTATAAGTTCCGAACTGCTTTTCCACATCTTCAGAAAGCACGCCCTCGATATGAAGCGAGTCGCACTCCCCTTCCATTTTGTTCAATCCGTCCCAAAAATGAGCCAGAATATAGTCCAGCCTTTCAGACGGATCTGAGAGCATCGCAGGCACCTCCACTGCCGGAAAAGCCTTCGCCCCAGTCTGTTGCCGGCCCGTCGCCTGTTTTCTCTGCCCGCAGGATAGGGTCAATGCTGACACGATCATGGCCGTGAGGCCTATTTTCAGGACATTAATCATCTAACCTTCTTTAAATCAACCGTTTTCGGCAATCTTCGCCTCAGATACATTAATAATAAAATCACCCATCTTCTCCAACTCAGCGACAATATCCATATAGAACACGCCGAGCTGATAGTTGTAAGAAGGATTCTCCTCGATATTTATGATATGCTCTTCACGCAAAGTGTTGCGATATTCATTGATATTGTACTCGGCATCCTGGGCATTGGTAATATCCTTCAGGCTAGTATAAGGAGCCTTCAAATTATCAGTCATAGCCTTGAACGCATCATCCAGAAGGTCACACATGCGGCCGAGTCTCTTCAAGTGCTCCTCGTTAAACTCTTTGCCGTGCTCGTTTCTGCGTGCAAGCATACGTCCGATAGCATCTCCTGAGTCACCGATACTCTCCAACTCGCCGATTATCTTGTACATACCCTTGATACGCACGGCAGAAGAGACGGAAATCTCACCCTTCGAAACCTCGTTAAGATACTCTGCTATCTCATATTCGATTCTGTCTGTAATAGCCTCATATTTAACAAGTTTCTCCCTGAGCTGGTCAAACTTCGACGGGTCTTTCTCGCCGATTGCCTGCCTCATATACTTGAAGTCGTTGTAGCAAATCTCGGCGAAATGAACGATTTCCTGCTCTGCCTCATCCAGTGAAAGCTCGGCAGTAGAAAGCGGGCCACCCTGGATATATTTGAGTCTGAAGACCTCTTTTTCGCTCTTGGAAGGAATAATCAGAGACACTATCTTCTCTATCTGAGGAATGAACCAGATGAGAATCATGGTGTTAGTGACGTTGAACAATGTGTGCATCGTCGTCACGCTATAAAGAAGCGACATCTTGATGCCGGCAGCATTGGCAGTATCCGTAAGGTCTGTCGTATTCGGGTCCGGAAGGCCGACAGAGCTGATTATAGCTCCTATAAACTTCAGGAAGAACGGGAATATGCATAGTACCCAGATAACTCCGAACACATTGAAAACCGTATGCGCCATCGCCGCTCTCTTCGCCGTCGTATTACCCACCGAAGCCGCAATGTTCGCAGCGATGGTAGTTCCGATATTTTCTCCCAAAATCATGGCTGCAGCCAGCTTGAAAGGTATCACACCCGTCGTGATGAGGAGCATGATGATGGCCATGGTGGCCGCTGAAGACTGGAAGCAGATAGTGAGGACCGTACCTATGAGGAGGAAAATCAGTACAGAAAGATTGACCGGACCGAGGTATAGGTTTGTCAATGCCTGCAGACCATCGAGGTTCATGTTGTCAAGCAACAGACTGGAAGTTTCTTTAAGTTTAGCGAATCCTACAAAGAAAAGGGCGAATCCGATGATGATTTCTCCGAGTTCCTTAATTTTCTTGTTGCTCTTGTTCATCATCATGATGAAACCGAGAGCAATAAGCGGGAAGGATATGGTGGATATATCATAAGAAAATCCGAAAATCGCCATTATCCAGGAAGTTACGGTGGTTCCGATATTGGCACCCATGATGACTCCGATAGCTTGTGCCAAGGTTAGAAGTCCCGCATTCACGAAACTGACGACCATGATGGTCGTTGCGGTAGATGATTGGATAGCGGCCGTGACTCCAACTCCTGTAATAAGACGTCTGAAAGAATTGGATGTCATCGACGCAAGGAATGACCGGAGACCGTCTCCGGCTACTTTCTGCAAGCCGACACTCAATAGGCTGAGTCCGAACAGGAAAAGTGCTACTGCACCGATTAGGGTTACAAACTGTACTAATATCTGCATAAGTGCGGATTTATAAGCTAAATATCTCCACAAAATTATAAAAAATAGTTAGATTTGCTGTTATTACAATGATACTTTAATGAAATATTATTCTTTCTACCTAAAAGCACTGTGCGCGATATGGATGTCCATCGCGTTCTCCGTCGTGGCCCATGCACAGTTCGACAGTGCCGGAGATGACCCTGCACGACTCAAATGGTATAGCACGGAGACCCCTTCCTACAGAATCATCTATCCTGAAGGAACTGATTCTCTTGCAAGGGTTTACGGCGCATGGACAGAAAGATTCAAAATATCGGAATCCATCAGTTCTGGACTGACTCCGGGGGAGGGTTACCGGAGAAAAACTCCGCTGATTCTCCACACCTGCCACGGAATATCGAACGGAGCCGTCACATGGGCCCCGAAACGCGCTGATCTCTACACTTTGCAGGACGCTTACGATCCTGAACCGATGCCTTGGGTTAAGAATCTCTCAGTTCACGAAAGCAGACATCTGGCCCAGATGCAATTCGGATACAAAGGCTGGATGAAGCCGTTCACATGGCTGTTAGGAGATATGTCCGTAGGCGCGTGGTCTGCCATCTGGCCAAGCAATTGGCTCCTCGAAGGTGACGCAGTAACCGCCGAAACAGCATTGACAAAATACGGAAGAGGCCGCTCGGCGGACTTTCTGGATTATTATATGATGGCCTTCGACAGGGGCGACTGGAGGAACTGGTACAGGTGGAGATACGGCTCCTACAAGCACGAGGCTCCGGACCACTATGCACTTGGTTATCTGACAGTTGCGGGCACACGTTACTGCTTCGACGACCCGCTTTTCACTCAGCGGTATTTCCAGCGCATCGCGACAAATCCGTTCAGGTTTTTCAACACGCAGAAGACCTTAAAGATGGCTTCAGGGATGAGTTTCAAGAAGTCTTTTTCCACGATAATGGACGAGTTCCACGACATTTGGACAGAAGATGCAGAAAAACGCGAGCCTTTCACACAGACGCAGGCTATACAAGTTCCAAAACGCTGGTTCTCAAAATCTTACGGCAACACTTTCTGCAATGGAAGCATTTATGCCATAGTTTCCGGAAACGCAGAGACATATTACCTTGCGAAATATAATCCAGAAGACGGCAAGTTCCACAGAATCAGACCATTCTCATCGATTACAAGCAGACTGGAGTCGCACGGGGACCTGCTTTTCTGGAGTGAATCCATCCCGGATGAAAGATGGTCGCTGGAAATGGCTTCCGTCATCCGCAGTTTCGACACCCGCACCGGCAAAATCCGCAACCTGACGCGCAAAGGACGGTTGTTCAACCCGGCCGTTTCGCCTGACGGACGCACCATCGCCGCCGTCGAGTACCCGATAAAAGGGGGCTCCGCCATAGTTCTTGTCAATGCCGATGATGGCAAAATCGAGCGTCGTCTTGCTATGCCGGACAGTCTCCAGGCTGCTGAAGTCTGTTTCCTCGGTGAAGATATAGCATTCAGTACCGTATCAGAATCAGGCTCAGGTATATTCCTGACAGATAAAGATTTAAAATCTGATATCAGGTGCATTTCCGAACCGCTTCCTATCAGTATCAGAAACCTCGTAAACGACAGGGGAGTCCTGTATTTCACCTCGGACAGGGACGGAACACAAGAATTATATAGCATAAATGACGGCGTCATCAGGCAACATACATCCCTGAAATATGGCGGTAATGAGTTCTGCATGAACGGAGATTCGTTATATTTCACTGTACTTCAGCCGGAGGGCAGACTGCTTCACACAGCACCTCTTGACGACGGTAAAGCAGTGGATTTCAAAACCATACACAAATACAAAGTCGCAGAGGCATTGACCCGACAAGAAAAGAATCTCGCGGAAGCGAAGGGGGTGAGTTGGGTCGACGGCGACAGCCTGGCCGAGCCGGATTTTTCGAAGCCGAAGAGATATTACAAGCATCTGCATATTCTGCGTTTCCATTCGTGGGCGCCGGTTTATTTCAACTACGACAATGTAAGGAATCTGAGCGGGGAGTTTAATTACGAGACTGCATCTGTGGGTGCTACTGCGCTGTTCCAGAACGACTTGGGAACAGCTTTCGGTTCGATAGGATATTCTTGGCATAAAGATCCATATTCTTATGCTTATGGGAAAACCCATTATAGAAATTCAGGGCATATCTTGTTTACTTACAGCGGATTATATCCTATTTTCGAGATTTCGGCTGATTTCGGGGATATGGCGGCAGTGACTTTCGGGCGACAGATTATAACTAAGGACGGGAAGACTTCTGAATCGTTGATGGGGACATTATCTGACAAAGCGTCTGCAAGAGGCAATTTCAGGGTCTATGTGCCTTTCAATTTGTCATCCGGCGGCTGGAGAAGGGGACTGATCCCGCAAATCGAGTACAATGTCAGCAACGATGTTTTCGACAAGACTATAACGAAGGTACTTTACGAAAAGAACGAGCAGGGAAAATATGTAGGAAAAATAACGGGAACGATACAGGGGGAGAGGTATACGATGCAGACCGTAAAGGCTTCATTGAGAGGATATTCGCTTCTTCCTGTGCCGAAATCCGGGGTTTATCCGAGGTTCGGTATCGGAGCGGAAGCAGGGTATTATACCAGAGTGGGAATCGCAGATATTTATTCGCCTTCCGCATATGGATATATTTATGGATATCTACCTGGAATTACTGCTACTCAGGGACTTAGGCTTGCAGTGAAGGCACAGCACCAGCAGGGGAGTGCGAGCAGGCGTGAGAATTCGATAACTATGACGCCGAGAGGTTTCGACGATTCAGGTTCCGAGTATTTTATCAGGAATGTTTCTGACAGTCACCTGCTTCTGTCTGCCGATTATGTAATCCCTGTGTGGGTAGGGGATATTTCCTGGTTCTCACCGCTGTTTTACATAAAGAATTTCGAGGTTACTCCGCATTTGGATTACGGTTTCTACAAGTCACGTATCGGGTCGGAGAATTTCAGTCTGTTCAGCGCAGGAGCGGACATAACTGCCCATTTGGCCAACTTCTTATGGATTCCTTATGACTGCCGTATAGGATTCACGTTCGACATGAACGGCGGCAAGTCTTTCGACAAAATGAAAAGTGGCGGTTATGTATCAGATAACCACCACTTCGGATTCATATTTAGTATTTCCTTATAATTCAATATTTTACGAAATATAAGGTTAACTTATGTTTATTATAAGGACGGCTTTATAACGCCAAAGACAATATAAGATATCACGAGGGTTACGAAAATATTGAATGTCTGAGCGGTAAGGAACACCTTCAGAGGCACTCTGTTTTCTTTTCCGAAGATATCTTTAAGTCTGGTCTCCAGACCGATGCAGACGAATGCTATGCTGAACAATGTGTTCTGGAATCCCTTGGTAACTTTTCCTACGGATTTAGCCATTTCAGGAGAAAGAAGGAAGCTGAACACAATAGATGCGAGAACCATTCCGACAACGAATTTAGGGAATCTTTCCCAAATGAGACCGACAGAAGGTTTGGTATCTTTGTTTGTTCCCTGGTATGTCCACATCATGGAAATGAAGAATGCGGCAAGACCGAGAAGCACGTTCTGGGATGATTTCACGATAATCGCAGTCTGCTCAGCAGCAGGATCTTCGATAAGAGAACCGGCAGCAGCTACAGCGCCTGTGGTATCGATGGTTCCTCCAATCCATGCACCAGCTACTTCAGGAGGCAGATTAATGAGTTCTGCAATCCAAGGAAGGAGGTACATCATAGGAATGGCCACGATGAGCACAAGAGATACTACGTAAGAAAGTTTCTTATTGTCACCCTTAATCACGCCGCAGGTAGCGATAGCCGCAGACACACCGCAAATGGAAACAGCGCTGGAGAGCATTGTGCCCATTTCAGGATCTACATGCATCTTCTTTCCTACCCAGAAGCAGAAGTACCATACAGTGAACACCACGATAAATGACTGGGCGATACCATAAGCGCCTGATTTCATCATTTCTCCGAAGAGAATGGTAGAACCGAGGCAGATAATGCCCACTTTAATGTAGAATTCGCTGTTTACGGCCCTTTTAAGCCACTCGGGAAGAGTAAAGCAGTTGTTCAGTATCAATCCGTAGATGACTGCGAAAAAGACTGATTCGAAGCCCCATGTCTTGATTATGGAGATATTGGCCGTTATCTGGGCCAACACTGTGATGGCGAAAATGAACAGAAGCGAAGCGAATGTTCCCTTCAGAGGCTTCCTGAGCGCTGCCAAGGTAACATAAGTCATGAGAAGGACAAAGCCGAACATATAGACAGCATTGACCCAATCTGTACTGGTGGTCAGCGACTTAGGCATCGTCGGCATGGCTTGCGGGAATATGCAGGCAAGCGCGAGCACGACAGCTCCCACGAAGACGATAATCCAGTCTTCAGTGGTGAATTGTTTGATCCATTGTTTCATTTACTGGTTTTGGTATAAGTTACACATTATTTCTTCTGACAAATCCCTGCCGGAAAGAAATCGTTCAAAGTTAGCAATAAGTCTGCAATTTTTGATATTTTTGCATAAAAATGGAGTATTATGGCACAATATATCGAGGCGAAATGCGCAGGATGCGGGGCTGTCAGCGAAATCCCGGCTTACAATATCATCAATGTGAAAGACCATCCGGAACTGAAGGAAAAGGTTAAGGACGGGTCAATGTTCGTGTGGGGTTGCATGAACTGCGGTAAGGTAAACTTGGCTGCTTTCCAGACGCTTTATCACGACCCCGACGAGAGTCTCATGATATGGCTGATGCCGGATACGCTTTCCGACGCGGAAAAGCAAATGATTGAGCAGCATATGGTTGCGATTTCAGCTCAGCTCTCTTCAGACGAAAATGGTGAACTTCTTAAAGGTTATACTCTCAGGAGGGTAAAGGATGCCGGTTCTCTGATAGAGAAGGTAAACATTTTCGATGCAGGACTGGATGACGTGGCCATGGAGATGTGCAAATATGTCACCAAGATGGAGCTGGCCGAAAAGGCTCAGGACAAAGAGTCTGCTCTGGCCATCAGAAACGCATCTTTCAAGTTTTATAAGATAGACGGACCGGACAATGATATCACATTCACCTATCCTTCAGAGGGCAAGATGGAGGGCGTCAAAATCGGTTTCAATACTTATGAGGACTGCAGGGGTATAATAAAAAGAAACCCCGATGTCATTCCTGCACCGGGGTTTGCTATAGTAGATTCCGAATGGCTTTCCACTAAAATGAGGTAGCTTAGTCCTCAAGTTTTCTGGCACCGTCACTTATGACTACGTCGTAAATCTTAGGTGCGTGTCCGAATTTCTCGGTAAATTTTTCTATGGCAGTGTTGATGAAATTGTCATAGAATTCTTCTTTCACGAGATTGATGGTACATCCTCCGAAACCGCCGCCCATTACACGTGAGCCGGTAACGTCGCATTTGCGTGCAAGACTATTGAGAAAATCCAACTCTGCGCAGCTCACTTCGTAAAGATGGCTAAGTCCGAAGTGTGTCTGGTACATCATTTCACCAACTGTCTCATAATCACCTCTTTCGAGGGCATCGCAAACATCGAGGACTCTCTGTACTTCACCGATTACATACTCTGCTCTGAGGAAATCCTCCTCTGGAACCTGGTCGCGGACTTCCTCAAGCCAAACTCTCTTGGCGTCGCTGAGGAACTCTACATCACTGTGGTTCTTTCTGATGGCGGCACATACGTTCTCGCAAGACTGACGTCTCTTGTTGTATGCTGAAGAAGCAAGCTCATGTTTAACGCAAGAATCCAAAAGCACGAGTTTATATCCTGCCTGAACAGGATCGAACGGGAAGTATTTATATTCCATTGTCTTGCAGTTCAAGCGGATGAGGCTGCCTTTTTTTCCGAAGACAGAAGCGAACTGGTCCATGATTCCGCAGTTTACACCACAGTAGTTATGCTCAGTAGCTTGTCCGATCTTAGCAAGTTCGAACTTGTCTATCTTATTATTGAATAGATAGTTGAGTGCGAATGCGAATGTACTTTCGAGGGCAGCTGATGATGACAGTCCGGCTCCGAGAGGAACGTCTCCTGCAAATACTGTATCGAAACCTTCTACCTTGCCGCCTCTCTTCATGGTTTCACGACATACACCGAAGATGTAGCAAGCCCAACTCTGCTGAGGTTTATCTTCTTCCTGAAGTCCAAACTCCACATACTCATCATAATCAAGTGAATATGCATGAACTTTATCAGTTCCGTTAACTTTTACCTCCGCTACGATACCTTTGTCGATAGCTCCCGGGAAGACATATCCTCCATTATAATCAGTATGTTCACCGATAAGATTAATACGTCCGGCGGAAGCGAACATCTCTCCCTCCTTTCCATACAGGACTTTGAATTTGTCCTGAATCTTTGATTTCATATCCATAATGTATGTGGTGTTTTTGTATTTTCGTTTTAACTTTCAAATTTAGTAAGTTTCCACCTTATAATCAATACTTGAGTAAAATCGGACAATGGTCGCTGACTCCTCCAAGATATCTTGGTCCCGAGTACGTTCTCAACGGCTTGATCCCGGAATGCACATTATCCCATACCATAAGGAAAGGTATACGGACGATTTCCATCGACACATTTCGTGCCATTTCCGGCGCTACCCAGAACATATCAATCAAATCCCATTTTCCTTCGAATCTGATAGTTCCGAGACCCTGTGCACTGAGGGGCTCAGAGACATTGACAAGAACCTCTTTCAACTGCGTAAAAGCCTCAGCATCAGGCGTGTCGTTAAAATCTCCCATCACCGTAATATCGGAACAGCCGGCAGCATTGACAGAATCCGCGACAGCTTTCAGGCGGGCGGCAGCTTTTTCGCGCTTCCAGGCGGTCTTGCCTCCTCCGAATTTGGAGGGCAGATGGACCACGATGAAAGCTCTTTCTTTCTGGGCGCGGCGGTCGAAAAGGTTCACGAGGAGGATGTCTCTGGTTTCCAGCCCGTCGATGTGGCAGGGTTTGGACGAAATCAGGTCCATGGTTCCGGTATTCCAAAGCAGCGCAACGTCTATTCCCCGATGGTCGGGGGAGTCGTAATGCACTATCTTATAGCCGGTTTTCCTTAGCGAAGTGGAGTTTATCAGTTTGCTCAGAACTCCTCTGTTTTCGATTTCGGCGAGACCCATGACGTCGGGAAGTTTTCCGTATTCGTCGGATATCCAGAGCACGGATTTGGCGACCGCGTTGCATTTCGAATAGAATTTGCGTGCGGTCCAATGCCGTTTTCCTCCGGGTGTGAATTCCGTGTCTGAATCGCCGTTCCCGCCGTCGATCCAGTCGAAAAAGTTCTCGAGATTCCAGAATAATACGATATTATCCTGAGACTGCGCGTTTATCCGCGCGCAAAAAGCTGTCGCACTGATTATTAAGGTCAATGCCAATTTAACTCCTCTGCCCATCCCCTCTGTTGCTTTTTAGACGTTGAACAGGAAGTGCATTATGTCGCCGTCCTGGACGATGTATTCTTTTCCCTCCGTAGCGAGCTTTCCTGCAGCCCTTACAGCGGCTTCCGACTTATAGTGGATAAAGTCCTCATATTTTATAACTTCGGCGCGTATAAAGCCTTTTTCGAAGTCGGAGTGGATTACACCGGCTGCCTTAGGGGCTTTGTCGCCTTTGTTGATGGTCCAGGCTCTACATTCGTCTGCGCCTGCGGTAAAGAAGGTCTGGAGGCCGAGAAGGTCGTATGCTCCGCGGATAAGGCGGGCTGAACCTGACTCGGAGAGGCCCATTTCTTCGAGGAACATTTGTCTGTCCTCATAGCTGTCCATTTCTGCAATATCAGACTCTGTTCTGGCTGAAATTATCAGGATCTCAGCATGTTCGTCTTTGGTGGCTTCACGTACAGCATCCACGTAAGCATTTCCGTTCACAGCTGACTTGTCGTCCACGTTGCAGACGTACATTACAGGCTTGTTTGTGAGGAGGAACAGGTCGTGGGCCAATGACTCCTCCTCTGGTCCTATTTCCACTGTACGGCATGATTTTCCTGCTTCGAGAGCGCTCTTGTACCTGAGCAGAAGGTCCATAAGTTTCTTTGCGTCTTTGTCGCCTCCTGTCTGAGCCTGCTTCTGTACTTTAGAAAGTCTGGCTTCTACAGTTTCCAAGTCCTTGATCTGCAACTCCGTATCTACTACTTCCTTATCTCTTACAGGGTTTACCGATCCGTCTACATGGACGATGTTGCCGTCATCGAAGCATCTGAGGACATGGAGAATTGCGTCGGTTTCACGGATATTTGCAAGGAATTGGTTACCAAGACCTTCGCCCTTGCTCGCACCTTTTACGAGACCTGCGATATCGACGATATCTACAGTGGCAGGAACTACTTTCTTAGGGTTGCACAAGTCAGCAAGAGCTTCCAGTCTTTTATCAGGGACATTGGTAGATCCGAGATTAGGTTCGATGGTACAGAACGGGAAATTGGCGCTCTGTGCTCTTCCTGAGCTGATACAGTTGAACAATGTGGATTTTCCTACATTAGGAAGGCCCACTATACCGCATTTAAGTGACATATAAAGTATTTTTTATTTCTAATTCTGTCGTCCTTACGGACGGAACTGCAAATTTAGCAATAAAAAAGAGACTGACATAAGCCAGTCTCTCATATTTAAGTATTAGCGTTTCTATTTATAGAACTTAACTTGCGAAACTCTATTAATAGAATCTTGCTCTGTTATCCTTCACGTCAGCATCTGTCATCATAACTGGGATGATCATCTGTGAAGAGTACATATTCATCTGAGCCTGACGATTCTTGGCATCATCTTCTGTGAAGAATGCGCCTGTCTCGCGGTTAGTTACTTTGTAGACGTATACTCCGATAGAACCTGCTACAGGAGCGCTTACCTTACCGACAGGGGCTACAGAAACGGCACCGATGAACTTAGGATCGAGGCCCTGAGCGTTCATGGAAGCGAATGCTACACCTGAGTGTGAGCTTACTGTAGTTCCAAGCTTCTCAGCGATAGCCTGGAGATCTGTAAGACCATTTATCTTTTCAGCAACCTCTGCAGTCTTCTTTTCTGCAAGTTTCTCATAGTAAAGCTGCTGCTTGATTCCTGAAGAAACTTCCTGAACAGTAGCGTAGCCTTCTTTGTGAATTCCACGTACAGTAGCGATGATAAAGTAGTTGTTGTCTACAGTCATGATGTTGGAAACCTTGCCGACTTTGTTTTCGAAAGCCCAACGGGTAACTTCTTTCGCATTGCTGATAGAACCCAGTCTGTCAGATCCTTCTGCGATACCGTTTGCAGGATGTGAGTATACTCCGAGAGTGTCTACAGCCTTTCTGTAGTTGTCATAGCTGCCTGCAGCGGCTACAGCGAACTTGTTGGCCTGTGCGTATACGCCTGAGAATGTCTCCTTGCTTGCAAGAGTCTCTTTATAGAGAATAGCCACTTTTTTCTTGAGTACAGGAGCGGTAGTCTTGGAAACTTCCACTACGTGTGTACCATACTGTGTCTTAAGAACAAATGGCTTGTCTTTAGCGGCTGTCATAACTGACTCGAAACCAGGGATCATATAGGTCTGGGTCATCCAGCCGATGTTTCCTTTCTCGCCGTCAGCGGCAGAATTCTGGTCGTTTGAATAGAGAGCTACGAGGTTGGCGAAGTTGCCGCCTTTCTCGATAACAGTCTTGAGGCTATCTGCTTTCTTGTCAGCATCTTCGCCCTGGAGAAGGATGTGCTTTACATATACTGAGTCAGGAATCATCTTGGTATCCATGATTCTTGCCACGTAGAAGTCGTTACCTTTCTCGATAACGTTGGAAACATTGCCTTCACCATTCCATACGAAGTTCTCTACATCAGAAGAAACTGTGTTGAGCTCTCCTTTCTTGAAGTAGATATCATCGTAAGGTCTGTCTGAGTTCTTCATAAGGAAAGACTTCATGTTGGATGCAGTTGCGAACTCATCGTAAAGTTCTTCAACTTTCTTTCCTTCAGCAGCCACGTCCTTTGCAGATGGTTTTACCTCATATACAACATACTCGATGTCGCGGCTTGCGTTCTGCTTGAAGAACTTCTTGTGTGAATTATAGTAATTCTTTATCTCACTGTCAGATACGACGATGGTAGAATCCTGCTGGTATCCGAAAGGCACCATTACGAAATCCACATCTGAAGTAATGTTGTTCTCAGCCACAGTTCTCTTGAGCATAAGCGGAGTCATGACATTGCTCTGGTTGAACAATGAAGAGTACTTTGCGAACAATTCCTGATTGAAGACAGAGCTCTGGAGATAATTCCAATATAGTCTGAGGTTTCCAGTCTGGTCAGAATCGAGGTTATTTACAAGCTGAATCAAGTTAGCTTTGGAGAAAACACCGTTTTCATCCATAAATGCCGGATTCTGCGCAATGAGTGGGGAAATCATATTTCCTGTAGTAAGGTCTACCATTTCAGCCTTTCCTACATCGAGACCAGCCTCTCTTGCTCTCTCCACGAAAAGATATTTGTAAACGAGATCCTGCCAAGCAGTATTTCTGATCTGAGCCTGCTGTTCTGCACCCTGAGCAGAAGAACCGGTCATAAACTCATTGATAGTAGAGAATCTCTGTACATCCTCCTGGAAGTCGTTGTATGATACAGACTTTCCATTAATTTCTCCCACGTCATACTTGGAAGACATTCCATTAAATGCGGAAATAAGCTCGTTCGGGTCAATGATGAATGACAACAAGCCTAAAGCGATGATGATAGATACCGCCATACCGAATTTAACGCGCAACTTTTCTAGAACCGCCATTGTTTTTATAGTTATTTTAGATTTATATCAATTAAGGACACGAAGATAGTAATTTTCCTGGAAATCAGCATTATTTTTTTAACAGAGGACCTATAAAGTTGACCGAATCGACAGGAACGTAGGTCGTATCCTTCACGATTACCGCAAAATTATTGAAAGGCTTAAGAATTATGGAGTTCCGCGCTCTTTCGTCTGAACGCATTCCATATCCCTGCATAAGACCGTCATGAGAATACATGCGGACATAGCAGTCTGTATATATTTCTTTCTTGGTCCTGTCCCAATAAATAGTATCTGTTTCCATTGTCTGCTGCTTTACGATATTCCGAACAACAACATTACCGAAGGCTTTCCATATCTCTTCGTCCGTTTTCTTGTCCTTTTCGTGGCTTGCTTCGTCCGATCTGATGGTGGATTCCAATACTTCATCATCAGTGTATGCATAGACTTTTATACCCTCCGGAAAATAATCGTAAGACAGGGAATCGTTGTCGTAATGCTCCATCTTGGGAGTAGCGACACGCATCTGAATCTTACCGTTTTCAGTCTGAAGCATATACATGGTATCTACAGTCTGAAGAGGGGTTTTGGTCAAATCAAGTCTATCTGCAACAGATAATTTGGATTTACATGAATAAACGACGAAAGCAACCGCGGTTGCGGTTGCTATCATCCTCATGATATTTGTATATCTTCCCAATTGTAAAGATTACTTCTGAGTCCTTACAGTAGTAGTAGCTCTCATACCGCCGCAAGAAACTGTATAAGACTGACCGTCAGTAAGGTTGTACATGAATGCCTCAGCAGTCTGAGGATAGTAAACCCTGTACTGCGAAATCATTCTGTTGCAATCTTCAGCGAGAGATGCATCAGCAGCTTTAGCTCTTTCCATATAGTCTACAGCTACCCAATATGGAGCTCTTCTGGAAATTTCGTCGCCACCGCAAGATGTTGCACCCCAGATAGTTCCTATAAGGAAGTAAACTTTTCCTGCGTAACTTGAAGAAAGTTCCTTAGCTTTCTCAGCGAATGTTATAGCCTGTGGGTTACGTCCGTTCTTCACGCAGAATGCAGCAGCCTCATAGTTGTAGTCAGCGGCTGTTTCAGTCTCGAGGTCTGTGTAAGCCAATGCCTCTGAAATGTATGAGAGTGCTTCATCCACATTACATCTGGAAGCATTCAACCTGTAAAGGAAGTATGCAGACTGTGAAGTAGGCTGAAGTTTGTGGAGTGAAGTAGCGGCCTTCAAATAAAGGTCATTATCTGTACAGTTCTCAGCAGAACTCATCATCTTCACGATATTGGAAACGAGTGCAAGATCCTCTGGTGCAGCCTCGTATCTTGGAGTGTAAACTTCGAGAATCTTCTCGCAGCTTGCCACTTTACTGCTGATGAACAAGCTCTCCATATCGCCTCTGATTTTCTCGATATCAGCTTTCGCGTTCTCATCTGCAGGAACTATCTGATCCAAAAACGCCATATCGTTCTGATAAATTCCGATAAGTGCATCAGCATCTATCTTCTCATCCTGGTAAAGCTGGATAGAAGCATTCAAATCGAAGAGAAGAATTGTAGGCTTTGATTTCTCTTTGTTCTTGGAGATAATCTCAGTAAGTCCTTCATGAAGCTTCGCAGGATCATTCTTATAGTAGTTAGCCATATCGAAGCCCATATTGTTAAGTGCTGTAACTGAGTACTTAGGATAGAATTCAGCACGTGTTTTATGGATAGTCATAAGAGTATCCACGAGCGCTGCCCTATATGTAGCATCCTGTGTCTTCTTAATAAGGTTTCTCACAAGAGATGTACCGTCAATAAGCATGGTCTGGTTTGCTGTAGGAGGACACAATGAATAAGCTTTTCTCCAGTTAGGCAAAGCAGAATCGAAGTTCTTGCTCTTGTAATACTCCTTGTAGTAAGACAAGTACTTGATACATTCAGCACTGTCTGCGCCATACTTGCCCTGGGCGGACATTACGTTTCCGCCAAAAATCATCATGAACGCCGAAGCGATGATAAAGGTGAATTTTTTCATGTTATTAATAACGTTTAATTATTCATATTTAGGCTTCTGGAACCAGATATCGTGGATATTGAAGCCGATTACAAGTTTGGCATATCTTTCACGGATCATAGTTCCCGAATTCGTTCCTCTCTGGCCCAGATCCACTCCTATGGAAACTCCGTTATACCACCTGAACACAGGGAATGTTATACCGAGGGTTATGCCGAAAGAGTTTACATCTTTACCGTCAAGTTTATAGTAATCGCGATTATAATAAGCTCCTGCCCTGTATGAACATCTTCTCATGTAGTATCTGATGTCGTTAGGGTTAGGTACTATTTCGAAACCTGCACGGAAGGACTGGGAGTAAGTCGTGGAGAACTTCGCATCACCGGCATTGGCAAAACCTATCACATTCTCGAGGTTCGAGTTGCGCCAGTCGGATCTGGTGTAGTTGAACTCGGCGCGCCAGCGGTCGCCCTTCTTGAGCGCGATTCCCACTCCGTATTCTGAGGCTAATTTCACGTTGCTTCCGTGGGAGAGAGTGTCCGTTTTGTATTTCAGGGTATCGGTCACGCTGGATACGGTAGCATATTTATAATCAGTCACATAGCCTTTAAGTTTCGACGATGTCTTGTATGTGGCGCCGACGGTGAGGGATAATCCTGAAGGCAACGCCTGCTCGTATTGTACTCCGAAATTTCCTCCTATCGCATTAAGATTCAGTATATATCCACTGTAAACGTCTCTATATGAAGACTCAGAGAAGTTCATTATCGTAGATTTGTCGATATTTCCGAAGTAGTAGAGGAACTGCGCTCCCACTGAGAGTTTGTTCCAGAATGTTGCTGCGCCTCCTGCAAATATCTGATATACACCGCCTTCACCATATGATCTGTAGTTAATGTTACCTACGCTGCCGATGAGGGAAGGATCGGTGATGTCGTGGGAAAAGTCGTATCCCATGGAACTGTACGGTGATATTCCCGCCACGAAGGCTGACTTCTTATATATAGGCACTGTAAATGCTACATTGGATATATTGAGAAGGTTGCTTGCAGATTTCACATCACCCTGTTTATAAAGTTTACCTTCGCCGACGAGACCGAAGTCCATCATGAAAGAGAGGGTGTCGCGTGCAGTTATGGCTGCCGGATTCAGGTAATTTATGAATCTGTGATTCCTGGAGGCGATTCCTGTTCCGCCCATGCTCAGGTTATAAGCTGTACCCTGACGGCATATGTCACCCATTCCGAATACAGAATAAGGTGAATATGAGCTATAAGCTCCCTCTTGTGCGTTTACAAAGTTACATCCAAAAAGAAGTAATGCAACGCACGCTATTTTACTCTTAAATTTAATCGGCATATCCGTCAGCAATTAAAGCTAAACCTATTAACACTAAGTTACAAACTACAAATATCGAGTTTTTCATCCGTTTTGCAAAATAATTCGCATCACCGCCTGTAAAAACGATGATATTTTCAGGATGACTCGAGACGTACCCCTCTATTTCAAACATTATGCCCGATATGATACCGGCGGTTATGGAAGTTTCCAATGAGTCACCGATCAAAGGTGAATCATCAGGGGTGTCTATCAGAGGTAAAGCCCTTGAGTATCTGTTAATTGCCTTAAATCTAGTCCTTAATCCGAAGGAGATGTTTCCGCCTTCGAATTTTCCTTCTTTATCTATAAAATCTATTTTAAGAATAGTTCCGAAGTCTACAATCGTGCTCGCTTTTCCCTGGAAAAGATGTCTCACTGCTATTATGGAAGCAGCTCTGTCGTATGTAATCCATCCCGGAAGGCCATTCTTTTCAAGAAGCTCCTTATGCACCTGGTCCAATATGACAAGACGTGTACAGCATTTCCTGTACAAGGCCTCATCAGCCGACGGTATTTCATAAACAGAAGAAACAACCATCACATTAGGATGCTCTTTCTCTACCAGTGACAATATGAAGTTCCTGACTTTTTCACCCTGATATCTGAATGTCTTGCCGATCGTGGCACCTTCAGACCATGCGGCCTTCACAGCCGTATTTCCTATGTCTATTATTAAATTTTGCAAATCTATCTCTTTTAATTCCAATTCATTGCCGAACCCAAGTAAGTTCAGTGGTGCAAATTTATAATAACTTTTTCAAAACATCGTAAGCCTTGGATATCGAATCTATATTTCTTGCTATAACTCTGAGTTTCGAGTCGTTCTGCTTAAGCTCCAGTCCGCTGTTGTTCTCGCTTACCTTTCTCAATATTTCAGAGAAGGTCTTGGATTTGTAATAAGCTGACATCGGATTAGTTATAAAGAACGCTATAAGTATTCCATTCTTTATGATAATCTTCTCGAAACCGAGTTTTTCTCCCAAATGTCTTACTTTTACAATATCGAACAGGCGGGAAAGTTCCGGCGGAATAGGACCGAAACGGTCGCTAAGTCTCTCAGCCATCTTCTTCAACTCACTATCCTTGGCCACAGAATCCAATTCCTTATATATACGGATTTTCTCGGCAGTAACATCTATATAACTGTCAGGAATAAGCGCCACCTGGTCAGTTTCGATAGTACAGTCCTCCACATAAGAATAAGTAGTATTCTTCGTAGATATACCCGTCTCCACACCAAGTTCATCCATAGCCTCAGACAAAATCTTCTGATAAGTCTCATATCCCATATCTGCTATGAATCCGCTCTGTTCCGCGCCCAAAAGATTACCGGCGCCACGGATATCCAAATCCTGCATAGCAATATTGAACCCGCTTCCCAAATCCGAAAACTCCTCTATAGCTTTCAGCCTGCGGCGCGAGTCTTCTGTCAATGTTGCCAGAGGTGGAACTATCAGGTAGCAGAACGCCTTCTTGTTAGACCTTCCGACCCTTCCGCGCAACTGATGCAGATCGCTCAATCCGAAATTCTGAGCCTGGTTAATTATAATAGTATTGGCATTAGGAATATCCAATCCGTTTTCTATAATGGTAGTACTCAGGAGCATATCATAATCACCCTGCATAAAATCCATCATCTTGTCTTCAAGCTCCTTCGGATCCATCTGTCCATGCGCCACACATATCTTCATATCAGGAACTATCCGGTGAAGAATATCATACACCCCCTGAAGTTCCTGCACCTTGTTATGCAGGAAGAAAACCTGACCTCCGCGATCCAGCTCATAATTGATTATATTCCTGATTTCATCCTCATCGAAGAGTATGATCTCTGTCTGAATAGGAATCCTGTTCGGTGGTGGAGTGCTGATAATCGAAAGGTCTCTCGCCCCAAGAAGAGAGAACTGTAAAGTTCGGGGAATAGGAGTCGCTGTCAATGTCAATGTGTCGACAGAAAGTTTCATCTGCCTCAGCTTTTCCTTCGCCCCGACGCCAAATTTTTGTTCCTCGTCAATGATCAAGAGGCCCAGATCTTTAAACTCAAACGTCTTTCCGAGGATCTTGTGCGTACTGATTATTATGTCTATTTTTCCATTTTTCAGACGTTCTTTTATATCAGAAATTTCCTTCGCCGTTCTCATTCTGCTGACATAATCCACGTTACACGGAAGGTTCTTGAGACGGGACTTGAAAGTGTTGTAATGCTGGAAAGCAAGTATGGTTGTAGGCACTAAAACCGCTACTTGTTTACTGTCCGCGACAGCCTTGAAAGCAGCCCTTACAGCAATCTCAGTTTTACCGAATCCCACGTCTCCGCACACAAGACGGTCCATAGGACTTTTGTCCTCCATGTCCATCTTTATGGCCTGAGTCGCGGTCTCCTGATCAGGGGTATCTTCATACATGAAACTGGATTCAAGTTCCTCCTGAAGGTACGTGTCAGGGGAGTAGGCGAACCCCTCGGCAGCCTTCCTTTTTGCGTAAAGATTTATGAGTTCTTTGGCTATATCCTTGACTTTTTCCTTGGCGTTATGCTTCAAAGTCTGCCAAGTTTTCGAGCCTAATTTATTAATTTTCGGAGGCAGTGAATCCTTGGATTTGAACCTCGAAATCTTATGCAGAGCATGGACGGAAACGAAGACTACATCGTTGTCTTTATACATAAGTTTTACCACCTCATGCATCCGTCCTTTGTCGTCTTTCATCCTCACGAGTCCGCCGAAAATTCCGACACCGTGATCGATGTGGACGATGTAATCTCCGATGTTGAAAGCACTGAGATCATTCAGTGTGAGCTGCTCACTTTTTTCGACACTCCTACGTATGCTGACACGGTGAAAACGGTCGAAAATTTCATGGTCAGTATAGCAACAAATCTTGTCGTCATTGTCGATAAAACCGCTATGAATATTCTTCCCGGAAATGAACTCCGGCATCATGCATCCGTTCTGGTGAAGTATGGATTTCAACCTCTCCGCCTGAGTGTCTTTTTCACCATAAATCTGAACCCTGAAACCATGCTCCATCCGGCTGCGGATGTCCTCAGAAAGCAGCTCGAAATTTTTATTGAAAACAGGCTGTGGAGTGATGCTGAATTTTATCGGTTCCACCCCTTGTTCAGACAACGGAATTTCCAGGAAAACTCTGTGGAATTTTTCGAGTGAAGAGAAGAAATTTTTGCCCTTGTACATGTCCGAAGAATCGAGCCAGACGACAGTGTTTTCCGGAAGGATTTCCAGGATGCTCATGCCATCTTCTGACTCCGTGTCTGAAGCTATGATGTCAGGAAAAATTTCGACGCTTTCACGCTCCTCTTTCGACAACTGTGTATTGCAGTCGAAGACGTTGATTTTTTCTATTTCGTCACCGAAAAAAGAGATACGGAAAGGGTCGTTGTTCGAGTAAGAAAATATGTCGATGACGGCACCTCTTACAGCGAATTGTCCAGGTGCGGAAACGAAGTCTACACGGGCAAAATTCTGGGACAATAAAGTAGACACTATATGGTCTCTTCCCATCTCCTCATCCTTCTTTAAAACCAAGGCCGCTCCGGCGATTTTCGCTTTCCCCGGAATAGATTCTTCGAGAGCCTCCGGGTAAGTCACTACGTAGAGAAGAGAGGCATTGGCAGCATTGGCAAGAATACTCCCGACAGCCGAAGTCCTTTGGACGCCGAGCGACGATTTATAGTTGCTCCTTTCGACATTCTTTCCCGAGTCCGGAAGGAAGAATACGCGGTCTCCTTCGACGAGGGAATAGAGGTCGGCTGAACAGTATTCCGCAGACTCTTTGTCGGGCATAATTATTACATGGGTACCTGACTCGGCAACCTGGGAAACGACGAACCATCTGGCTGATAAAAACAGTCCGCTGCAGTATGTTTTTTCTTGTGAGGAAATAGCCTCAGAAAGAGTCTTCGATGCGTTTTTACTTATTAACATTTTACTCAAAAATCTGTTGAAAACCTGTGTAAAACCCTGTTAATATCTGGTTAAAACTTGATTCTTCAAATATAGAATATTTTGTTAGGCAGTGAGTTTTTCAAACTTCCAAATAAAAGTTCTCACATTTTATCCAACTTGTGCACATACGGATATCAACAATTTTTCACACTTATAATCGATTGATATTCAGTAGGGTATTTTCACTTATCAACATATTAACAATCGTAATAACAACAAAATTTAAAATAAATTTATATACATTTGTATTATTAATGTTTTTCAAAATGGCTGAAGATTTTTCCCCGTACACTGCCGGGACAGACAAAGATAAGGATTTAGACGGAATAATAAGGCCGCACGAACTGGAAGATTTCACTGGTCAGGACAAAATCGTGACCAACTTGAAGATCTTCATCCAGGCGGCAAAAAAGAGGGGAGAACCTCTCGACCACGTGTTGTTTCACGGGCCTCCGGGATTGGGTAAAACTACATTGGCAAATATCGTCGCGAATGAGCTTGGGGTGAATATAAAAATCACTTCAGGACCGGTGCTCGACAAGCCGGGAGATTTGGCAGGTCTCCTCACTTCATTGGATAAAGGTGACGTTCTTTTCATCGACGAAATCCATCGTCTTTCGCCTGTCGTGGAAGAGTATCTTTACTCGGCGATGGAGCAGTTCGCCATAGATATTTTAATAGACAAAGGACCGGGAGCCCGTTCCGTAAGAATCGGACTGAACCCGTTCACTCTTGTCGGAGCGACCACCAGAAAAGGTCTTCTTACGGCGCCTCTGAGAGCGCGCTTCGGGATAGACTTTTCTCTCGAATATTATGACGCGCAGACACTCAAAAAAATCGTCACCAGAAACAGTAATCTTCTCGGTGTAGGAATCGAAGAAAATGCCGCTGAAGAAATCGCTCTGAGAAGCCGCGGAACACCTCGTATCGCGAACGCACTTTTGCGCCGCGTGAGAGATTTTGCGCAGGTGAAAGGTGACGGTCACATTGACCTTAATATTTCAAAATTTGCGCTCGATGCGCTCGACATCGACAAGCGCGGATTGAACCAGATCGACAACAAAATTCTCACTACGATAATCGAGAAATTCAAGGGAGGTCCGGTGGGCGTCAGCACTATCGCGACGGCGGTCGGCGAGGACGTCGGATCCATCGAAGAAGTGTACGAACCTTTCCTCATAAAAGAGGGATTTATCCAGCGTACTCCTAGGGGTAGAATCGTGACGGATTTGGCCTATGAACATCTCGGTTTCGACAAGGGAATGGGACCTGGTTCCGAACCTGAAATTATAGAAAATTCTCTCTTCTGAAAATGATGAAAAATTGTATTTTGAAACTGCTGGTGAGTCTTGCTTTTTCTGCTGTTCCGGCAGTGGGCGAAGCCTGCACCTCCATGATCATTTCTTCGCGAGTAACAGCCGACGGACGACCGCTCATGTTCAAGCATCGTGACTCGTCGAAAAAGGATGTTCATGTGCAATATTTCCATGGTCCGAAGTTCGACTTCATCGGCATCGCGGATGCTGGTGCCGAGCCAGGTCAGGTATGGTCCGGGACTAATGGTTCAGGGTTCTCGATCATGAATACCGCGTCGTACAATTTCAAGGAGGATGACATCCCTGATTCGAAGATGAACTGCGAGGGAGTTCTGATGTTCGAGGCGCTCGGACGTTGCCGCACTGTCGCCGATTTCGAGCACCTGCTGGACACGCTCCCGCGACCGCTAAGGGTCGAAGCTAATTTCGGAGTTATCGACGCTGAAGGAGGGGCCTGCTATTTCGAAGTCAACAATACCCGTTATGTGAAGTTTGATGTCAATGATGAAGTGGCTTCGCCGTATGGTTATCGGATTGTCACGAATTACTGTATATCCGGAAGACGGGAAGATGACAAGGGAGTGGAGCGTCAGATGACTGCTCTGGAAATTATGCGTCCGTTGCTCGAAACAGACCGCAAGACAGACCTTACACCGCAGGATATTTTTTCGCTGCTTTCCCGTTCGTACAAGAATTCATTTACAGGGCTGGATTATGTCCGCGACTACAGGAAACTTGTTTCGAAGAAAACTGGTATAGCCGTGGATCAGGATTTCATTCCGAGACGCAGCACTTCATGTTCCGTAGTCTTTCATGGTGTGCGTCCGGGAAGCAATCCTTTATCGACGGTGATGTGGACTGTCTTGGGGTATCCGGCATGTGCCGCAGCTTTCCCTCTGATGGTAGGGGAGACTGATATTCTGCCGGACTATGTGAAGCCTGATGCTGCTGGACATTCTCAGCTTTGTGATATCGCTATGGATCTTAAATCTGAAAATGTCTTCAAATGGAATGTCAGCAACGGGAGTCATTACATGGATATGGAATCTGTCGTGAAAGGCCGTGACGGTAGGCAGTCTTTGTTGAAATGTGCCAATGCGGCTGACCAGGATATTCTTCGGGAATTTGCGCCTCTCTATAAGAAGTGGGAAGATGGTTCTATCGGTGATAAAGAGTACTTCAAAGCGTATTATGACAAATATTACATCTTTTTACACTTATATTTTATAAATTACAAGGAATATTCATTAAAAATCACTAAACTTGCACAATAATTGTACAATTTTCATAATAACTATAAAATGGCCGATAAATTTATCTCAAAGATTCCTGACGGACCTTTGGCTGAAAAATGGACCAAAAGGAAGTCGGAAATTCGTCTTGTCAGTCCTAACAACAAAAGGAAACTTGAAATCATTGTAGTCGGTACCGGTCTAGGTGGAGCATCTGCTGCTGCCACTCTCGGAGAACTTGGCTATAATGTAAAAGTGTTCTGTATCAGCGATTCACCTCGTAGAGCTCACTCTATCGCAGCTCAGGGTGGTATTAACGCTGCTAAGAATTATCAGAATGACAATGACTCTGTCTATCGTCTCTTCTATGATACCATCAAAGGTGGTGACTACCGCAGTAGAGAGGCTAATGTCTATCGTCTTGCAGAAGTCAGTGCAGCTATCATTGACCAGTGCGTGGCTCAGGGAATTCCTTTTGCGCGCGAGTATGGCGGATATCTTGCTAACCGTTCATTCGGTGGTGTACAGGTAAGCCGTACTTTCTATGCCCGCGGACAAACCGGACAGCAGCTTCTTCTTGGCGCTTATGCTGCACTTAACAGACAGATTGCAGCAGGTACCGTTAAGAGTTACCCACGCCATGAGATGCTCGACCTTGTAGTTATCAACGGAGAGGCTAAGGGTATTATCGCAAGAAACCTCGTAACAGGTAAGCTTGAGAGATTCGGTGCACACGCTGTTGTTATCGCTACCGGTGGTTATGGTCGTACATACTTCCTTTCTACAAATGCGATGAACAGTAACGGTTCTGCAGCTATGCAGTGCTTCCGTAAAGGCGCATACTTCGCAAACCCTGCTTTCGCTCAGATTCACCCTACATGTATTCCAGTTCATGGAGACCAGCAGTGCAAGTTGACTCTTATGTCTGAGTCACTCCGTAACGACGGACGTATCTGGGTTCCTAAGAAGATGGAAGACGTTATGAAACTCCGCAAGCATGAGATTAAACCATCCCAGGTTCCTGAACAGGATAGGGATTACTATCTCGAGCGTCGTTATCCTGCATTCGGAAACCTCGTTCCTCGTGACGTGGCTTCACGTGCTGCAAAGGAGAGATGCGATGCAGGCTTCGGTGTGAATGAGACAGGTCTGGCAGTATTCCTCGATTTCAAGGATGCTATCGAGAGACTTGGCAAGCAGAGAGTAGCTGAGCGTTATGGTAACCTCTTCCAGATGTATGAAAAGATTACAGCTTCAAGCCCATGGGAAGAGCCTATGATGATTTACCCTGCTATCCACTATACAATGGGTGGTATCTGGGTAGACTACGATCTCCAGACTACTATTCCTGGTCTTTACGCTATCGGTGAAGCTAACTTCTCAGATCATGGTGGAAACCGTCTTGGTGCATCTGCCCTCATGCAGGGTCTTGCTGACGGTTACTTCATCCTCCCTGTCACCATCGGAGATTACCTCTCACATAAGTTTGCTGAGCCTAAGACAGATACTTCAGCTCCTGAGTTCGACGCTGCAGAGAAAGCTGTACAGGCACGTATCGACAGACTCTTCGCTGTCAAGGGAACTGAGCCAGTCGATGCTATTCATAAGAAACTTGGACAGATCATGTGGAATCATGTCGGAATGGCACGTACCGCAGAAGGTCTTAAAGAGGGTATCGCCATGATTCAGGAACTCCGTAAGGAATTCTGGAAGACTGTACGCGTAACCGGAACACAGTTCGAGTTCAACCAGGAACTTGAAAAAGCTCTTCGTCTTGAGGACTTCTTCGATATCGGAGAACTCATGGCTAAGGATGCGCTTAACAGAAACGAGTCTTGCGGTGGTCACTTCCGTGAGGAAAGCCAGACACCGGAAGGCGAGGCTAAGCGTGATGATGAGAACTATATGTATGTAGCTGCCTGGGAGTACAAGGGAGAAGGTCAGGAGCCTGAGCTTCACAAGGAACCTCTCGTTTATGAATTTATCCATGTTGCTACCAGAAACTATAAAGACTAATTAAGAGATGGATTTCAAGTTAAAAATATGGCGTCAGAAAAACGCTCAGTCTAAAGGTCATTTCGAGACCTACTCCGTGACCGGAATTGAGGAGGATGCATCATTCCTCGAGATGCTTGATATTCTTAATGAGCAGCTTGTAAGAAAAGGAGAAGATCCTGTTGCTGTAGATAAGGGATGTCAGAGCAGTGGTCCTGTTTCATTCGACCACGATTGCCGTGAGGGTATTTGCGGTGCTTGCTCACTCTTTATCGACGGTAGAGCACATGGACCAGATGATCAGGTTACAACCTGTCAGCTCTTCATGCGTCATTTCAAGAATGGTGCTACCATTACAGTAGAGCCTTGGAGAAGTGCTGCTTTCCCTGTAATCAAAGACCTCGTTGTAGATAGAACTGCATTCGACAAGATTCTTCAGGCAGGTGGTTTCATTTCTGTCCGTACTGGTTCTGCACAGGATGGAAATACTCTCCTTATCCCTCATGACAAGGCAGAGAAGAGTATGGATGCTGCAGCTTGCGTAGGTTGCGGTGCTTGTGTTGCAACATGTAAGAACGGTTCTGCAATGCTCTTCGTAGCAGCTCGTGTAAGTTCTCTCGCTTTGCTCCCTCAGGGACGTCCAGAGGCAGCAAGAAGAGCTCGTGCTATGGTTGCTAAGATGGATGAACTCGGATTTGGTAACTGTACCAACACCAGAGCTTGCGAAATGGAGTGCCCTAAGGGTATTTCTGTAGAGCATATTGCTCGTCTCAACAGAGAGTTCCTCGCAGCTAAATTCAGCGAATAATCACTGACTACACATAATTGAAAGAAGGGGTAACCAACCGGTTACCCCTTCTTTTAATTATTGTCTTTACTGTATTTTTCAGTCGTTTTCGTTCATGTCTTTACCACAGGAAGTTATCGAAAGGATAACGTCCTGCATGTATTTCGGCTACCATTTTATATATATCACTTCTCAGTTTGTCGATGCCTATCTTTTCTTTTGCCGAGATGAATATGCAAGGTGTCTTTTCCTTTGCAATCCAACTGTTTTTTAACTCATCCAGTGTCCTGTTTGTCTTCTTTTTAGGCTCCAGGGAGAACTCATCGTATTCTTCATAGGTATATGAATCTATTTTATTAAATACGACGTATATAGGCTTATTATTCGCGTTTATATCTCGCAGTGTCTGCTCCACGACCTCCATCTGTTCTTCGAAATCGGCGTGCGAAATATCCACCACGTGCACCAGAATATCAGCTTCCCTGACTTCATCCAATGTACTTTTGAAAGCCTCAATGAGCTGTGTAGGAAGTTTTCTGATGAAACCTACAGTATCACTCAGCAGGAAAGGCACATTCTCTATAACGACCTTTCTTACAGTAGTATCCAATGTTGCAAACAGTTTATTTTCTGCGAACACATCACTTTTTGCAAGTAAATTCATCAGTGTGCTTTTTCCGACATTGGTATATCCTACAAGCGCAAGTCTTACAAGTTGACCCCTGTTTCCTCTCTGAGTAGCCATCTGTTTGTCTACTTTTTTCAACTGCTCCTTCAACTTCGTAATCCTCTCCTTGACTATACGTCGGTCGATTTCTATCTGAGTCTCACCCATACCTCCACGGGTTCCCATACCTCCTCTCTGCCTCTCAAGATGGGTCCACATACCTGCCAATCTCGGCAGCATATAGTTATATTTGGCAAGTTCTACCTGAGTCTTTGCATAGGCTGTTTTGGCCCTCTGCGCGAAGATTTCCAAGATAAGACTTGTCCTGTCGATAACACTCGCCGTTTTTATTATTTTCTCGATATTTCTCTGTTGTGTACCTGACAATTCATCGTCGAAAATCACGTAATTGATTTCGTTTTCTTCGCAATATTCAGCGATTTCCTGTAGTTTTCCGCTTCTTATATATGTCGCATTATCAGGCCTTTCAAGTCTCTGCACGAACTTTTTGTCACCCGTAGCTCCTGCTGTCTCAGCAAGAAACTCGAGTTCGTCAAGGTATTCCATTACCTTGCTTTCATCATCTTTGTCAGTTATTATGCCGACAAATACCGCTTTCTCTACTTTAACGTCCATTACTTTTAATTCAAAAAAGGCTATCCTCGTTTTGTGGGGACAGCCTTCATATTATTCTGTTGTATGTATTATCTCAACTGGAATATAACAGGGAAGGTGTAAGTTACCTTAACTGCGCGGTCTCTCTGTTTTCCAGGCTTCCATTTAGGAGAGCTTGCAACAACTCTGACAGCCTCTTTATCCAAAGATGGGTCTACACCACGAAGTACCTTTACGTTGGATACGGTACCGTCAGGGTTAACTGTAAACTGAAGAGTTACACGTCCCTGTACACCATTCTCCTTAGCGATTTCAGGATAAACGAGCTTAGAGTTCACCCATTTTGAGAACTCGTTAGCGTCGCCACCTTTGAATGAAGGTTTCTCCTCTACCAGCTGGAAAGGAATAGCCTCTTCTTCTACGGTCTCCTCTGCCGGTGCGCTTTCGATGTAGTCCATAATCTCAACTCCTGAATTTGAGTCATCCTCGAGGTTCTGGAACATATTGTCATCTACCTTAATGTTATCATCGACAACATCGATCTGGTCTGAAAGTACAGGAATCTTCGGCGCAGCCTCTGGTGGTGGAGGTGTCTCCTGAGTAATAGGAATCATATCTTCTACTTCAACGACTGCTGTCTCTGCTTCGAGAGTTGCCACCTGCTTTTCTTTGCTTGAATAGTTGAAAGCGAAGAGTACTCCCAGCAAGGCCAACACAAAGCCGATCTCTGTGAAAAGAAGCCTTTTGTTCTCAAGGCTCGCCTTCGGTGATTTTTTTACTTCCATATCAATAGTTTTTATTTTTCCATTTGCGTCGTAAAGTTACACAAATAAATCTTTTTTTTCAAACTTTTTATATTTTCTTAACTTCATATTATACAAAAACTGATTCTTTTGCCTGTTATTAGATGCTTTTTATTAGATTTGCAACAAATTTTTAGGTTATGGTTTCTTATTTTCTTCAGGACATAGACTTCGTTTTCAAGCACAAACGTCTTAATAATTCCTGGCTTAAGCTAGTCGCTGAAAGTGAAATTAAAAAGTTGGGTAATATTAATATTATCTTTTGTTCTGATAATTATATCCTGGATGTCAATGTAAAATATCTCGGACATGATTACTTCACTGATATTATTACTTTCGATTATTGTGTAAAAAATATTCTGTCAGGAGATTTGTTCATCAGCATTGACACGGTCCGTGATAATGCCGAATTTTATAAGACCGAATTCAATGACGAACTTAATAGGGTAATAGTTCATGGACTTCTTCATCTGATCGGATATGATGACCATACACCAGAGGAGCAGAAGATTATGCGTGAAAAAGAAAATTATTATCTGGAACTTAGAAATCATATTGATCACTAGTGATCTTCATTATCTATGAATAAATTTGACGTTATAGTTATCGGTGGAGGACATGCCGGCTGTGAAGCTGCCATGGCTGCCGCGAATATGGGTTCTTCCGTTTTGCTTTTGACCCCTGACTTTACAGGTCTGGCCAAGATGTCATGCAATCCTTCGATTGGAGGTATTGCCAAAGGACAGATAATCAGAGAAGTGGATGCTCTCGGAGGATACACCGGAATCGTTACTGACGCTTCGACTCTGCAGTTCAGAATGTTGAACAGGTCTAAAGGTCCTGCAATGTGGAGTCCGCGTGCTCAATGCGATAAAATTAAATTTTCTCTTTATTGGAGAAAAATCCTTGAAAGTAATTGTAAATTAGATATTTACGTCGATTTTGCAACTTCTTTCGTCGTTGAGAATTCAAAAATCACAGGCGTTCGTACCTCTACTGGGGTAATTTTTCATTCTCAAGCGATTGTTTTGACCACTGGAACATTTCTCAACGGTAAAATTTTCATTGGACGTACTGAATTTTCCGGAGGCAGGATAGGGGAGCCTTCAAGTTCGGGACTGACGGAACAACTAGTCGATCTTGGCGTCACCACTTCCCGAATGAAAACAGGTACCCCGCCGAGAATAGATATACGTTCGATAAATTTGGATAAGGCGATCCGTCAGCTTGGCGATGCTGAGCCTGACAAGTTTTCATACCTTCCTTTTTTGTCAGCTGCGCAGAACGGCAATGAACAAATGCCATGTTACATTTTTCATACAAATTCCAAAGTCCATGAAACTTTACGTTCAGGCTTTGCTGACTCGCCATTGTTCTCAGGACTCATACATGGAAAGGGACCTCGCTACTGTCCGAGCATAGAAGACAAACTTCGAACTTTTGCTGACAAAGATTCCCATCAACTTTTCCTCGAACCTGAGGGACGTTCTACCAATGAGTATTATCTTCAGGGGTTCTCCTCATCTCTCCCGCTCAATATTCAAATCGAGGCTATGCGCGCAATCGAGGGATTCGAAAATGTGCAAATCTATCGTCCGGCCTATGCCGTCGAGTACGACTATTTCGATCCTGTTCAGCTCAAGCCTACCCTCGAACTGAAGGATATCCCAGGTCTGTTCTTCGCAGGTCAGATCAATGGAACCACCGGCTACGAGGAAGCTGCCGCCCAAGGTCTGATGGCTGGGGTCAATGCTGCCTTATATGTGCAGGGTCGTGATCCATTTATATTGAAAAGAAACGAAGCATATATTGGAGTACTTATCGACGACCTTATAACTAAAGGTGTAGATGAGCCATACCGAATGTTCACTTCACGTGCTGAGTATCGAATATTACTTAGGCAGGATAACGCTGATTTCCGTTTGACTAATCTTTCGCACAATATAGGTCTGGCAGATGAGTTCAGATATTCATACACATGCCGAAAATACGAGCATATTAATAGTCTTGTCGAACTTTCTTCCAATACCAATATTACAAAAGAACAGGCGAATCCTTATCTCGAATCGATAGGGGAGGAACCTCTTAAGGAATCTAAGCGTATAGCTGATATTATTTCCAGACCTAATGTTTCTTACGCAGAAATCTTAAAAGTTGTTCCACGTGGAACAAAACTTATAGATACTTTCTCTGATGACATCGATATTATTTGTCATACTCCGGATTCATTAGTAGATAATGCTACTTCTTTGAACTATGCATTCCATCTGATGAGGTTTAACCAGAGTCTTCAGTATAATCCTGAAGTAATGTCCAATTATAAAGACATCCTGTTCAGCAAATGTAAGAGAGAAATTATCGATGATGCAGAGATTCTTATCAAATATCGCGGTTATATCGAAAGAGAAAAGCAGATAGCTGATAAAATTACACATCTCGAAACACTTTCTATTCCAGAGAATTACGACTTTGATTCCGTATCTGGTCTCTCTATCGAATGTCGCCAGAAATTATCGAGATATAAACCACGTACGATAGGGCAGGCATCCCGTATTTCCGGTGTATCGCCATCAGATATTTCTATTCTTTTAGTTCATTTTGGAAGATAAAACTAAAAAGGATGTTCCACATGGAACATCCTTTTTTTATGATTACTTAGTTTTATTGGCGAAATAACTATAATCTTTTCAAAGCTTCTTTTATAATTGTCTCTATAGAAGCATGAGCATCAGCTTTAAGAATTTCAGGGATAATCTTCATAATATTGGCCTTGGTGAATCCGAGATTTAGCAGGGCAGTAGTTGCCTCTTCTGCTACTTTATTCGACTCTGGAGCCTCTATACTGATATTTTCAACGCCGCCGCCCTTCACTATCTTGTCTTTCAGATCCACAATCAAGCGCTGCGCTGTCTTCAGTCCGATACCCTTTACACTCTTAATCTTTCTGACATCCTCACCGATTATAGCATTTCTGATTTCTTCATCAGTAAGTGACGATAACATCATCCTCGCTGACCCTACACCGATACCTGAAACACTGATGAGCAATTTGAACAACTCACGCTCATTCTTAGTCGCAAATCCATAAAACTGCTCGTCATCCTCCCTTAAATGGTGATAGATATAAACCTTAGCCTCAGAATTACCCTTTAAGGACTCATAAGTTTGAAGCGAGATCATAATATAATATCCTATCCCTCCACATTCCAATACAAGTTCAGCAGGGGAGAGCTCTACTATTTCACCTTTAATGTAATCGTACATAGTTTTATGCTTTAAACTGTTAATATTTGCAAAAATATGCTATTTGAATGTCAAATGAAAAATTACTTTGCTAAATTTGCTATTTGTTTGAATAGTATACAAATTTCAGAGATGACGGCAATAGAAGAAATACGTTCATTGTTTCCGGCGCTGGACAGGAAACTATACGGCAAAAGCCTTGTTTATTTGGACAATGCTGCCACCAGCCAGAGACCGGATACTGTTATTCAGCTTTGGGACAGACTCACAAAAGAGTCCAACGCTAATATCCATCGCGGCATCCACCGGCTGGCTGAAGAGGCTACAGCCGAGTTCGAAACAACCCGCGATGCGGTCCAGGGTTTTGTCAATGCCAAATATCGTGAAGAAATTATCTTCACCTCAGGAACAACTGCATCTATTAACCTTGTGGCGTTTTCTTTCGGCGAAGCATTCATTCATGAGGGAGACGAGGTGATAGTTTCTGAAGTGGAACATCATTCAGACATTGTTCCATGGCAGATGATGTGTCAGCGCAAGAAAGCTACTCTGAAGGTTCTCAAAGTGGATGACCATGGTTATCTCGATATCGATTCTCTGAATACTCTGATTACAGACAGAACGAAGATTTTGGCAGTAACTCAGATTTCTAATGTACTCGGAATCATTAATCCTATCGAAGAAATCATAAGAATAGCTCACTCAAAAGGCGTTCCTGTTCTTATTGATGGTGCTCAGGGCGTAGTACATGAGGAAATCGATGTGCAGAAGGTAGACTGTGATTTCTATGCTTTCTCCGGACATAAGATGTATGCCGCTACCGGTACAGGAGTTCTATACGGAAAAAAGAAATGGTTAGATCAGATGCCTCCATATATGGGCGGCGGAGAGATGATAGCCACAGTGAAATTCAGTGGGACTACCTATGCTCCACTTCCGGAAAAGTTCGAAGCAGGTACACAGAACTTTAATGGTATTCCTACGCTCAAACCTGCTATTGAATTACATAATAGATTGAGAAATAAAGAGATAGTTGATTATCAGAACTCTATACGAGACTATCTTCTGGAGACATTGACCAAAGACCCGCGCATTACACTTTATGGTGTTCCTCGTGGAACAAATGAAGATAAGATTCCTCTTTTCTCAATATCTGTAGACGGCGCTCATCACGAAGACCTTGCACTTATATTGGATAAAATGGGAATAGCAGTAAGATCCGGTCAAATGTGTGCCGAGCCATGTATGGACAGATTCGGCGTGACAGGTATGCTCAGACTTTCATTTGCTCCTTACAATACGATGGAAGAAGCCGAATACTTCATCAAATCGCTGGATAAAGCGATAAACATGCTAAAATAAAATTGACAAAATATGGCAGATATAAAAACATTGAAAGAAGCTGAAGAAGAAGTGGTGGATTCTTTTTCGATGTACGACGAGTGGCTCGACAAATACGAGTACCTCATCGATCTCGGAAAAAATCTCCCCCCATATCCTGAGGAATTGAAGACCGAAGACAGACTCATCAAGGGATGCCAGTCCCGAGTTTGGCTTAATTACGAAGTTAAAGACGGACATCTTTATTTTACAGCAGACAGCGACGCCATCATAACCAAAGGCATAATTTCGCTGCTCATCAGCGTTTATTCAGGCCGTACTCCTGAAGAAATATCCTCATCAGACTTCAGTTTTATAGAGAAAATCGGACTAAAGGAAAACCTTTCCCCTACGCGTGCAAACGGATTGGCTTCTATGATAGCAACCATCAAGACCGTAGCGCTGGAAAATTTGAAAAAATAATATGGAAGAGAAGAAAAATACAGAAAACGAAGTCTTGACACCGGAGGATGCTAAGGCATTGGCTCCGTTCTATTCAGACGTAATCAAAGCACTGAAGCAAGTATACGATCCTGAAATCCCGGTGAATATCTATGATCTGGGACTCATCTACGAACTTGTAATAAACAAGGCTCATGACGTGTTCATAAAGATGACATTCACCGCGCCCAACTGCCCTATGGCAGATGACGTGTTGGCAGACGTGAAAGCCTCAGTCGAAGATGTCCCCGGAATAAAATCCTGCAACATCGAGCTCGTTTTCGAACCGGCGTGGGACAAGAGCATGCTTTCCGAAGAAGCCCGCATAGACCTCGGACTTGACGGAGACATGTAATGGACACGATAGAGATATACCTCGGACTTGGTACTAATGAAGGTGACAGGCAGGCGAATATCGACCACGCGCTGGCAGCATTGACCCAAGCCGGAATCCGCATCCTGACGGTCTCCGACATCATCGAGACAGCCCCTTGGGGCTTCGAGGCTCCGCAGAATTTCCTGAACTGCGCCCTCATGGGTCAGGTCAATGCAGATGTAACGCCGACAGCTCTCCTGGATATCTGCAAGACGATTGAACGGGACCTTGGGCGGAAAGAAAACATAGAATTCGACGCGGAAGGAAAGAGGGTATATCACTCGCGGCCGATAGACATAGATATATTGATTTACGGACAGGAAAGAATTGATACAGAAAGGCTTACGATACCTCACAAGCAGATGGCTGAGCGAGATTTCGTGATGATTCCGCTCCGACAAATAATAAGTGAAGAGATAAAGTCGGCTTTCCCTGAACTTTTTCGAAAGTAAATCATTAAATTTGTAATTTGACGAAAATTTTAAATAACGCAGATATGACACAAGATGAACTTTTCAAGGTCTTGGTAGCGCATTGTAAGGAGTATGGATTCATATTCCCTTCAAGCGAGATCTATGATGGACTGGCAGCCGTTTATGATTACGGCCAGATGGGTGTGGAACTTAAGAATAACATCAAGAGATATTGGTGGGAGTCTATGACTCGTCTTCATGAGAATGTAGTCGGTATCGATTCTTGCATTTTCATGCACCCTAAGACATGGGTTGCTTCAGGTCATGTGGCAGCATTCAACGACCCGCTTATCGACAACAAGGATTCCAAAAAAAGATATCGTGCAGATAACCTCATAGAGGATTATCTCGGCAAAATCGATGAGAAAATCGAGAAAGAGGTAGCTAAAGGACGTAAGAAATTCGGAGAAAACTTCGATGAGGCTAAATTCCGTGAGACTAACCCTAATGTCCTTCGTGAAAAAGCCAAATACGAGGCTGTTCACTCAAGATATGTAGCAGCAGAGCAGGCAAATGACCTGAATGAGTATAAGCAGATTATCCTCGATTGCGGCATTGTCTGCCCTATTTCGGGTACTGCAAACTGGACAGATGTTCGTCAGTTTAACCTGATGTTCAGCACTCAGATCAGCAATACAGGTAACGCTGATGACAAGATTTATCTCCGTCCTGAAACCGCTCAGGGTATCTTCGTGGAGTATCTTAACGTGCAGAAAACAGGTCGTATGAAGATTCCTTTCGGTATAGCACAGATAGGTAAGGCATTCAGAAATGAGATCGTTGCCCGTCAGTTCATTTTCCGTATGAGAGAGTTCGAGCAGATGGAAATGGAGTTCTTCTGCAAGCCTGGTACTGAGATGGACTTCTTCAAATATTGGAAGCAGACACGTCTTAACTGGCACGTGAACCTCGGTATGGGTGCTGAGAACTATCGTTTTCACGATCACGAGAAACTCGCTCATTATGCCAATGCCGCTACTGATATCGAGTTTAACTTCCCATTTGGTTTCAAGGAGCTCGAGGGAATCCACTCCAGAACAGACTTCGACCTCGGCAACCATGCTAAACTTTCAGGAAAGAAGATTCAGTACTACGATCCTGAGACAGGCGAAAGTTATACTCCGTACTGCGTAGAGACATCTATCGGTGTGGATCGTATGTTCCTCGCTGTCCTTTCTCACGCTTACACAGTAGAAGAGCTCGAAGGTGGCGAGTCTCGTGTAGTTCTCCGTATTCCTGCACCGCTCGCTCCTATAAAGGTGGCTGTACTTCCTCTTCTTAAGAAAGACGGCCTTCCTGAGCTTGCACAGAAAGTTGTGGACGAGATTAAATACGACTTCAACTATCAGTATGATGAGAAAGACAGCATCGGTAAGAGATATCGTCGTCAGGATGCCATCGGTACACCTTTCTGCGTAACGGTGGACCACGACTCTCTTAAAGATAACTGCGTAACTGTACGTGACCGCGACACCATGGAGCAGGTTAGAGTTCCTATTTCAGAACTCCGTGCCATGATAGACAAGAAAGTGAACATGTCGAACCTCCTCAGAGGATTGGCTTAAGTAACTCTAATAAAATAACCAACCGCATCTCAGGGAATCTTTTCGGGCTATATTTCTTTTCTCATCAGTCATGTGCCACCGGCACACTCCTTCTTCGAAAATAGATCTATCCTCGAAAATCTTCTCCTAATCTGAGGTAGGTTATTTCTTTAGAGTTACTAGACATGGCTCTTACATAATAAAACCAGGCACCAGAGATTTTATTTCCGGTACCTGGTTCTTTTATTATTGTAGTTATATTATTCTTCTCCCACTAATTCCGCCATACGAAGCAGAATAGTTATAGAAGCATTGGAACAATTAATCCAGTAAGAACGCCTCTTGTTACGCTCAGGATCGCGCAAATCGAACGTAGTAGGAATCTGACCATTTGTAATGTTCTGGACTACAGTGAGATTATCTATAAGCGCCTTAGCCTTGGCGAAAGCTAACTTATCACCGGTAGCCTCATACAAGTCGAGATAAGCATTGGCCACGTTGCAGGTACTGTTGTCCACAGGAACCTGATAACGGTGCTGCTCATAAACGCAAGGAGTTGCGATAGGACGCACTCCATCCTTGTTAGTCAGTGCATTCCAATGCACAAACTGATCCTCACTGAGGCGGATAAGGTCGCGAGAATCCTCTATTTCCTCAGAAGTCGGATGTCCGTTCAGAATATACGACGCATAAGGGGCAGCCGTACAGTTCGTCAGATTCTGATACGGCTTCAATCCCTCTACCGTGACATCTTCGAATTGTCCTGTAAGGTCGAAAGTTTCCAGAGCTACTTCTTTCATCCACTTTGCGGCGCGCGCACTCATGTCAGCATACTTCGTAATGCCGTATTCGCGCTCCAGACGACGCGTATAGTTAAGGATTGGATGCAACATAGCTTTAGCTCCGTTTACTGGCTCTCCGGTCTCGAAATACACCTTTATAGGGAAAGAACCATCCTCGTTCTGAATCTTCGCGAACGTATCAGCTATCCTTAACGCCCTATCAAAATAAAGTGAATCACCAGTCACATCGAAAAGATCGAGGAAGGCGTTTCCGGAATAGCAAGCATCCATGGTCATAGTTCTGCCCACATTCCAGTCCTTCTTGGAAGCCACCTTGTCTCCGTAATAAGTTGGCGGGAAAAACGCCAGTCTATCGCCCTCGGGACGGCTCTGATCCATCAGGAACTGAGCTGCATTCTTCGCTATCAGCAAGGCGTCTTCTTTCAATGCCGGTACATATTTCGCGATTTTGGCTTCGACGCTGATAAGACCGCCGATAACCTTGTTCGCATAAGTGAAATGCGAGTAAAGATCCAGGTCTGGGGTCAATGTCTCTTTAAATTTTTGTGCACCGGGTGTCTTGTGAATATAAAGTGCAGCCATAAGCGCAGCCTCTTTATATGGTCTCACGTTAGAGTTGTAAGGCCCTTCGAAAGGAAAATCTCTAAGGAAACTGCGCTGATACACAGTATCTTTCACATTGTCCTTGTCATCGAGTGCGAGCACTGTCAGCTTAACCTTGGAAGGTGGGATGGAGGCCCAAATAGGGGATAGGTCAGCTGTAGGATCTGATGAAGTGAAAGTCCATTCACCTGAACCTTCTTCAGCATTGACCTTAAACCTATAGGCGACAGCTCCTTCTGAGGGTTTTATATCGAAAGTTGGGGCGTAGGTGAACTTCTTGCAGAACTCATTCCAGCAAGGGTTGCGGCCCTCAGAAGCGGGTCTGATAGGGGTGAGGTACTCTTTGGCCGCTTCCGCGTTCAACTTTCCGGCCTGGTCCTGTACTGAATTGCAACAGGACCATCCGAAAGCGCATAATATCGCACTTGCGACAATCAGTGATTTTTTTGTCATTTGTTATTCTTTAGTTATTGATTCAAATTTAGCATTAACTGGCGATTCTGCAAATTTTATAACATCTACTTCTCGCGCGCGGTACAAAGAAACCCGCCAATGTCCAATTTACCTTAGACCTTAGCGGGTTGCATTAAGTAATCTTTAAAAACTGCTATTTGCGCGCAAGTTTATATCCGAGCTTCATTCCCTTGTATGAACTTGTCAGGCTGCTGACGGTGTTCGCGGTGCTTGAACTCTTTCCGGCATAGGAAAGCGCGGTCTTCACGAAGGCCAGGAATCTGTCTGCGTCGAAGAGCATCTCGCACCCGTCTGTGGTTCGGGTCAATGTTCCTGTCATGGAGAGGTACTTCATCACCTTGCCATACTGGAGAGTGACCTTCTTTGCCTCGTCGTTAATCTGCCATGTTCCGTTGAAAGACATTCCGAAAATAGTGCAGGTGAATGACTTATCCTCGTTGAAAGTGAAAGAAACGCTGCCTGACTTTATACCTATCTTCTGGAGATAATCATCTATTTTTTCTTCTATTTCTGACGTTACGGCTGAACCGGCTACATTTGAAAGAACATTCTCTCCTGTAAGCGAAACTGCTGCTCCTATATAAGTCCATGAACCTGGCAGACTCACAGAGTTTGCACCCGGCACATACGAATTTATTACTGAGTTAACGACATCTGAAGATGCGGCTTTCTTAAGAAGGCCAGATAATTTCTGAGCTGTCATTGTAGACGGCATGCAGACCATAGCGAAAGCTACGGCCAAAACAGTTAATTTTTTCATAAATATTACTTATTAATACTCTTCGTCATTGTTCCATCCCTGAGCCTTGATCGGCAGTTCGGCACCCTCCGGCGTGACAAGTACTGCGCCGACATCAGGTTTGGCGATGTGACCTATGATAGAAAATGTCTGGAAATCATGTCTGAAGGTCTCGTACTGAGATAATGGAATGACATAGAGCAGTCTGAAATCGTCACCCCCGTTCATTGCGGCAGAAATAGGGTCGATGTCAAGTATCTTGCCGACCTCGAATGAATTTCCCTCGAAAGGAATCTTGTCTGTGTACAGTTTCACTCCAAGTCCGCTGTCTCTGTGAAGTCTCCTGACTGCATCTCCTAAGCCTCTGTTCACGAGATATCCATAAGACGGAGTTATGCTGCTGTCTGAAAACTGTCCGACGATGTCTGGATTCAGCTCCGGTTTCAGATAAGCACCGACGAGCATACGATATTTCTCCAGGTCTGGCTGACCTGTAACATCACCGGCTTTCTCGAATTTCCTCTTTTCTCGCTCAAGCAGACTCATACCCAAAAATGCCGCTCCGACATTGCCGGAAATACATACAAGGTCCTTGCTCTGCGCGGATTTTCGATTCTCAGAGAACTTGGCGGATGAAATTCCCGTTATAACTATACTGATGGCCAGTCCGTTACGTGATGGAATCAGATCCAAGTCCGCTTTGGTGATATTATGCTCTGATGCTGCAGAACAGATACCGTTCCACAATTCGCTGATCTGGGGCAGGTCCAGTTTGGCGGAAATGCCCAGTCTCACCGAAATCGAACAAGGTCTGGCGAGCGAAGCGTAAAGTTCCCCTACTGTTCCCACGACACATTTGTATCCGAGATGCTTCAGTGGAAAATAAGTCAGGTCGAAATCTATTCCCTCAAGCCACATCCTCGATGCCGTCCTGATGACTGAACCCTTCTCTCCTCCGAGGAATGCCGTTCCTTCGCTCTGCTTGAAATCAGATTCATGAAACAACATTTTGATAGCCTCTATCTTGCCGATATCACTGAAATTCTTCTTTTCCATACTGAAACTTTTACATTTTATAGTGCAAAAGTAACATATTATTTCTACATTTGAAGATATAACAATTACTAAGATATCATGACATTCAAAAAACTACTTTTAACCGTTGCGGCAGCATTGACCATAACCCCTATATTTGCGGGCAACGACAAGCCGGCGGAAATTACAGTAATCTCTTATAACATACGAATGGGCGAGGCTAAGGACGGCACTAATTCATGGGAATACCGCTATCCGGCTTCGGCGATGATGATCGAAGATCAGAAGCCGGACGTCTTCGGCGTACAGGAAGCTTTCGACTATCAGGTGCGCTATATGGACGAATATTGTGAAGGATATAAATGCGTCGGCGTCGGCAGAGAAGACGGAAAGCGCAAGGGCGAGCATATGTCCATCTTCTATAACTCCAAGAAAATCAAGATGTTGAAATGGGGAACATACTGGCTCTCCGAGACTCCTGACGAGCCTTCCAAAGGTTGGGACGCCGCGTGCATGAGAACAGCTACCTGGACCCTGATGAAAGACAAGAAGAGCGGCAAGAAGTTCTATTACGTGAACACTCATCTGGACCACGTGGGAGTGGAAGCCAGGAAAAAAGGCCTCGAACTCATCGTGAACAAGATTAAGGAAATGAACAAGGAAGGTTATCCGATGATTCTTACCGGAGACTTTAACACCAAGCCGGACAACCATATCCTGGACGGTCTTAACGCCATGATGCTCAGCGCGAGAAACACAGCCGTAAAGACCGATAACGGAATCACTTACAACGGTTGGGGCAAGGGCGGCAGCGTAATCGACTATATCTACTATTCCGGTTTTACCGCCTGCACCCTTTTCGAAGTCATCACGAAACCATACATGGAACGTACCTATATTTCAGACCATTTCCCGATTAAAGCGGTGCTCGTATTCTGATGAAAACAATTGTAAATAAAATAGTTGCGACGGCCGTCCTTCTGGCGGCTGCCGTCGTTTATGTCCCTGCCGGTCCAAGAGGTTCAGGGCCAATGCCGTTGAGGTCAATGCAGATGAGTCGTCATGCCGCACACTTGTTGGACAGCGCCGTGAATGATGCCATTTCGCAACATCTTATTCCGGGTGCAGTCGTCTCTGTAGTGAAAGGGGACAGGATAGCATATCTGAAAGCCTACGGCAACAAATCAGTTGTTCCAGATACGGTCAAGATGACGGATGATGTTATGTTCGACCTGGCTTCCTGCAGCAAATGCGTAGGAACTACATTGTCATTCATGCAGTTGATAGAACAGGGAAAGGTTCGGTTGCATGACCCTGTGAGCATGTATATTCCGGGATTCGCCAAGTGGATTCCGGACAGCGCAGCGATGGCTAATGGTGTCAAGCCGGTGACGATTACAGTCGAGCACTTGCTTACACATTCTTCTGGTATAGATCCATATCTGAATGTAAACAGTTATGTGAAGGAATATGGCGAGAGTACCCCTGATTCTCTGGTAAGATACATCGCGGAAAAGGCAGGACGTAACTTCGAACCTGGCACAGATTTTATGTACAGTTGCTTGAATTTCATATCATTGCAAGCGATATTGGAACGAGTGACAGGGGAGAGACTTTGTGATTACGCAGAGAAGAACGTTTTCGCTCCGCTGGGACTGAAACACACCATGTATTTGGACAGTACATTCATAAAAGCAGGAACTCGCAAATCCGGTTATACATATCAGGAAATCAAGTCGTTATGCGCTCCTACTGAAGTGCAGGCGGATGGCATTCCGCTGCTTGGTTCTGTACATGATCCATTGGCACGACGTCTTAATGGAGGTAATTCAGGCAATGCCGGTGTATTTTCCGACGCACGAGACCTGAGCGTAATCTGTGCAGCGATAATGAATGGGGGAGAGATACAGGGCCATCGTATTCTTTCTCCTGCAGCAGTCGGACTCATGTCCAAAGTGCCCGAAGACATTGACCCGAAAGTAGGAAGAGCCCTGGGATGGGATCATCACAGCTCTCATGCAGGACCTCGCGGAGACCTTTTCAGTATGGACGCAACTATTTGTCACACAGGCTATACAGGAACGTCTATCGTCATTGACCTGAAACGGAAAACTGCGGTCATCATTTTGGCTCATAGGGTTCATCCGGAGGATACAGGCAGTCTTGCGCGCTTGCGGGCGGTCGTGGCGAATATCGTGGCCGGGGCGAACCTTTAGGCGAGCGTCTTGCGCAGAACCTTGTATCTGAGACCGAGGTTCTTTATCTCCGAAATGAAATCAGCCGTTACTGCGACCTGATACTTCCTGGACTGGAACTCTATGACATACTGAGTCTTAGGGTCGCTCAGCAGTATCGAGAACGGCACTGTGCCCTTGCTGGCTTTTACCACGGACATGAGATGTTTGCGGAAATCGGCGCTTACCATAGGCGTCGAGAGCTCGATGGTGAAGCCTGAAAGCAGGGCATCGCCGATGTTGCCCAGAAGGCTTATCTTCTTCACTCTGAACTTGTAAGGGGCGTTGGTCGTTTTCTCATTATCGTCGGATTTGGAGAAGTATGCTTCCCTTATCTCACCTTCTACGAAGATGGCTGTGTGCTCGGTGAGGTACGGCATGAAGGTTTCGTAGTCCTTTCCGAACAATGCCAATTCATACGTGCCGCTGAAGTCCTCTAGCGTGGTCTTGGCGAATGGTTTACCTGTGCGCGACGTCTTTACTTCGGTGCTTGTGATGAAGCCGGCTATAAATACTTTCTGCTGTCTGTGCTCGCGTTCACACTCCGTAACCAAATCGTCCAATTCCGACAGACGGCAGCTTGTAAACGTCTCCAGTTCAAATTCATATCTTTTCAGAGGATGGTCGGACAAGTACATTCCCACCATGTCTTTTTCTTTCTTGAGAAGTTCCAGCAAATCTGCCTCGCCGACCATAGCCGGCGGTTCCGGTTTTTCAGCCTTAAGTTCCTCAGCGTCACCGAAAAGCGATGCCGCGTCATCTTCCGCATTTTTCTTGGTCACGGATGCGTAGTTCAGCAGTTCGTCGAGGAACTGGAGTCCGTCGCTTCCGATCAGGAAGTATCTGCTGCGTTCAATGCCGAATGAATCGAATGCGCCGGCGTAAACGAGCGACTCCATGGCCTTGCGGTTCACGATGCCTGCCATCCTCTCACTAAAGTCATAAATGTCTTTAAATGAGCCGTTTGCCTCACGCTCTGCTACGATAGCATCCACGATGTTGGCGCCGAAGCCTTTCATTCCGCCCATTCCGAAGCGGATGTCGCCGTTCTTGTTTACGGTGAAGTTCGATTCGCTCTCGTTCACATCCGGGTTCAGGACCTTTATCCTATGCTTCTTACAGTCGGCCATAATCGCCTGAATCTCAGCCATGTTGTTCTTATTCATGCTGAGGTTGGCGGCCTGGAACTCTGACGGATAATGAGCCTTCAGCCATCCGGTCTGGTAACTTACCCAGGCGTAGCATGTCGCGTGGGATTTGTTGAATGCGTAAGAAGCGAATTTCTCCCAGTCCTTCCAGATTTTCTTCAATACGTCTTCCGGATGACCGTTCTTTTTACCTCCCTCGATGAAGTCGTTGTAAAGAGACTGAAGAATGTCTATCTTCTTCTTACCCATCGCTTTACGAAGCTTATCCGCCTTACCTTTCGAGAATCCTGCCACCTTCTGAGAGATAAGCATGACCTGTTCCTGGTAGACAGTGACGCCGTAAGTCTCCTTCAGGAACTCTTCCATCGCCGGAAGGTCGTATGTGATAGGCTCTTCGCCCCGTTTTCTGGCTACGAATGACGGGATATAATCCATAGGTCCCGGACGATACAGCGCATTCATCGCGATAAGGTCCTCGAAGCGCTCAGGATGCAGCTTCTGGAGCCATTCCATCATACCAGGGGACTCGAACTGGAACACGCTCTTCGTATCACCGTTCGAATATATCTCGTAGGCCTTCGGGTCGTCGATAGGAATTTTTTCTATGTCAATGTCGATGCCGAATCTTTTCTTTACCTCGGCCAGGCATATCTTGATGATAGACAATGTCCTGAGACCCAGGAAGTCCATCTTGAGCATACCCACGTCCTCGATGAACGAACCCTCATACTGCGATACCCATACTTTCTGGTCTGTGGCCTTGTCCACACCCAGGGTGATAGGGATATAATCAGTCAGGTTTCCTCGTCCGATAATCATCGCACAGGCGTGGATACCTACCTGACGTATACATCCTTCGAGCTGAAGCGCATAGTTAAGTACCTCTCTTACAAGCGGGGAACCATTTTCGTACTCATTCTTCAGTTCAGGAACATATTTCACACAGTTCTTGAGTGTCGGCTTCTTGTCAGAATCCTTCTTGACTATCTTATAACGCTTTCCGTCTTTCTCGATGACTCTTTCACCGTTTTCCGGCTCTTCACCCTCCTTCAGTTCTACCTCTGAAGTCTCCGTGACAGTGATAGGCTTGTCCGGAATCATCTTGGTAAGCCTGTTGGACTCATCCAGAGGCAGACGGCTGATTCGTGCCACATCCTTTATGGCGCCCTTCGCCGCCATGGTGCCGAAAGTAATCACATGAGATACGTGATCGACACCGTAATGATCTTGTACATACTGGATTACGCGATAACGTCCATCATCGTCGAAATCCACGTCGATATCCGGCATGGATACTCGTTCAGGGTTAAGGAAACGCTCGAACAGGAGGTCGTACTTGATAGGGTCCAAGTTGGTGATACCCAAGCAGTAAGCCACTGCGGAACCAGCGGCGGAACCACGTCCGGGTCCTACGGAAATGCCGTGTGCACGAGCCGCGGCGATGTAGTCTTGAACGATGAGGAAGTAGTCAGGGAAACCCATTCGCGAGATAGTCTTCAGCTCGAAGTCCAGTCGCTCTGAGGTCTCTTGGTTCAATGTCTCCCCATATCTCTCATGCGCACCTTTATAGCACAAATGGCATAGGAACGCCACCGAATAGCGGAATTCCTCACCACGGTCATTGCCTTTCTCGTCGCACCGTCCCGCGTCGATGACATCCTTATATTTTTCCAGTTGATTGTCAATGTCCGCGAGGAAGTCAGGGTCTATCTGGAACTTAGGCAACACATGTCCGCGGTCGATCGAGTAACTCTCGACTTTGTCGCAGATTTCCAATGTGTTGGTGATGACTTCCGGATGGCCCGGGAATAATGCTGCCATCTCCTCCTCGCTCTTCAAATACTCCTGCTGGGTATATCTGAGCCTGTCAGGATCATCGATGTAGGCATTGGTAGTGAGGCAGATAAGTCTGTCGTGTGCCGGTCCGTCCTCTTTTCTTACGAAGTGAGCGTCGTTCGTGGCTATGACTTTTACTCCATGTTTCTCGGCCAGGTCGAAGATAACCTCATCATACTCCTTTTCCTTTTCGTAGACTTCAAGAGAGAGTCCAGGAACTTCTGTCTTATGGAGCATGACCTCCAGATAATAATCATCTTTGAATACTCTCTTGTGCCATTCAATGGCTTTCTCGGCGCCTGCTATGTCTCCGGCCAATATCATTCTCGGTATCTCGCCGGCCATACATGCAGAAGAGCATATCAGGTCTTCATGATATTTCTCGATGACTTCGTGCGAAACCCTCGGTTTGTAATACATGCCCTCCAGATGGCCTGTGGACACGATTTTCATGAGATTTTTGTAACCGTTGTAGTTCTTGGCCAGCAGAATAAGGTGGTAATATCCTTTCTCCTTTACCCTGTGGTCTCCTTTAGACACATAGATTTCACATCCGATGATCGGTTTTACCGACGGATGCTTGGCTGCGTATTTGAAGAACTCCTTTACACCATACATGTTGCCATGGTCCGTTATGGCCAGACCTGGCATGCCGAGTTCCTCGGCTCTGTTAAACAGATTCTCAATAGACGCTTGTCCGTCAAGAATCGAATACTGGGTATGGACGTGAAGGTGTACGAATGACATTTCCTGCTGTTTTGATGATATCGTACAAAGTTACTAAAAATTCACCTTAGATACCAGCATTGATCCTCTTTATAAGAGTGGAAGTGGCGGCGGGCGAAACCTGGGCCGGATCGATCATAAGGTCTCCTGGTATTAAGTGTAAACGCTTGTGCGATAATTTGTTGTCTCGTGAGCCCTTGAAAAATTCGTCATAGGCTACCGCGTGAGTACTCTCGCGGGAAATCAGAAGTTTGCCGCAAATAATTTTCATCATCAATATTCGTGAAACTCTGCGGTCCAGGTCTTCCAGTTTCTTCGGGTCGTTCCCTATATAATTAACTATCAGGTCGATACTTTCAGTAATATGCTTGGGCATAAGCAGAATGTCCGCGCCGGCGATATATGCTCCGAGGGCAGCACGTTCATAAGACCCGTCGAACGGAGCCAGGACGCCTTTCATATTCAGCGCGTCCGTGGTTATGATGCCCTCGTAATTCATCCTCTTGCGAAGCAGTCCGGTTATGACGTTATAAGACACGGATGCAGGAAGGGAGTCCAAGGCCGGAACTTGCAGGTGTCCTACCATGACCATTTCCACGCCGTCGTCCATAAGCCTTCTGAATGGGTAAAGTTCCAGAGTGTCAAGACGTTCCATAGGGAAGTCCAGCACTGGCAGTGCATGGTGCGAGTCGGTGGCTGTGTCCCCATGTCCAGGGAAATGCTTGGCGCAGGCGATGACACCGTTGTCCTGCATTCCGCGCATGAAAGCCGAGCCGTATTCCGCTACCAAATGTTTGTCCGGGCCGAAACTTCTGTCTTTCATGGAACCTGTTTCCGGATGAACGTTCACATCGACTACCGGCGCGAAATTTATGTCGATTTTAAGCGAATGCATATCTTCGGCGATCTGTCGTCCCATCTCGTAAACGAGCGAATCATTCGGCAGTTTGGCGAGCTTTCCCTGTCGTGGATATTTCTCGAATTCTGTCACTCTCATGCCTACGCCGAACTCTCCGTCTATACTGACTGCCAGCGGAATACGACTTTTCGACTGCAATCTGTTCACGACCTCCTCCGTCTGTCCGATGGACCCTTCCATAAGGATAATTCCGCCGAGCTGTTCCTTCACGATGATGCTGTCATCTGCAGCCTTGCGTTCATCCGATCCCTCAGGGAACACGTCCGCGAATATGAGCTGTGCCACTTTACTGCGCACACTCATCGTGCTGAGCGTGGATTTTATAGCCTTCTTTGCGACTTTGTCACCCTGCGGCGCCGCGAAAAGAAACTGACAGACACATGCTACCAGGATTACTGATATTGCTTTTTTTATGTTACGTCTAATAGTCATAATATTGTAAGACCTCCGCTCAAGTGTTAATATTATGTGCAAATAAGTTCTCAAAAGTTCAAAGTTAGGGAAATTTTGGCTCACCTGCAAAGTTCCGTGTTTAAGTTATCCAAAGATCTTATAGATTCTATA